>ERZ778511.192-NODE-192-length-61511-cov-9.031209_pt1 | contig 61511 bp, 57 predicted proteins | sample MGYA00510347_ERZ778511 | MGnify/ENA primary metagenome ERZ778511 (study PRJEB29527, sample SAMN07138967) | mouse gut metagenome | material: feces | host: mouse | place: China:Nanjing | collected 2016-01-25 ...
ATACGGTATCATAACCCTCAGAGATCAGGTTGTAAGTCAGCGTTTTATTTAAAAGGGCATCGTCCTCTACCAGTAAAATCTTTTTCATATCCACACTCCTTGCTTTTTTACATAGATAAACATACAAATGTCCTCGAAATGTTACAGCGGGCAGATTTTTGTTCATGAATCATAAACTCCTCGCAAAGCGTGGGTTTTATGATTCATGACAATAGAATTTTCGCAAAACGTGGATTCTATCATTTAAAAACAAAAATTTCTTCAATCGGGGCTTCTATAGCCCTGGAAATATCAATTGCCAGCTTTAATGACGGATTATATTGCGCTTTTTCCAGACGCATAATCGTTTCCCGGCGCACGCCTACTTTTTCTGCCAGCTGCTCCTGTGTCAGATCTTTCATTTGCCGATACTTTTTTAATCTGCATTCAAATTCTGCCATATCCTATTCCCCGCCTTCCTCTGCCTGATCGTCATGGTCATACCGGAACAGCAAATATTCAGAGAGGAAAATCCCCAGCCCCAATGCAAGGGAAAGAATAATAATCGCAGCAACCAGGGTGTACTCAAGATTTCCAAAAAGTTTCCCCTGACAAAGAATAATCAGTGCGGCAAGCATAACCCCAAAAGTAATCCTATACGCTTTCAGCTTAGCGCGGGCAATGTTCTCACGGAAACGCTCATCCATAAATGTCCCTGACATCTTTCCTTCATAGTAAAAACCAAAAAAACCGAAGAACAGGAAAAACGCAAACGGAAAAACTGTACCATCCACAGGATATGTCCAGAAACCGGCAAACCCCAAAAATCCCAATACTCCCAAACACCCAAGCTTTGGATTTATTTTACGGGTGACACCTGTTTCTACTTCTTGTCTCTGCTTTTTTCCTGCATGGATAAAAAGCATGACAAACAGTGCAACAAGATAAACGCAAACAAGAGAAAGCGAAACAATCATCGGCAAATCCTTTATGTCAAATACATAATCCTTAAAATCCATCGGAACTACCAGACGGGAATCATTATAAGCTACCGCATACCATGACGAAAGAAGCACAATCAACACACAAAGTATCCCACAACCAATCCAAATTTTCTTTTTATTTGTTTTCATCTTAATCCTCCTACTATTGAGATATGTTTTGAGATATATTTATCTCTTTATGCGATAAATATATCACTTATTTTTCTTTATGTCAATAGAAAAGAGATAAATATATCACATTATTTATCCAAGACAATAGAATCCACGCTTGGTGAGCCTTCTATTGCATGAATGAACAACGGGATGCACCGTTGCCTGCACCCCGCCTCTTTCATCCTATATTCATCAGGTAATACCCCGTTGACGCCATAAATGACATCATAAAGACAATCTGCGATTTCTCTGGGTCAAACAGATATGCACACGGCAGACTGATGCCGCCTGCCAACAGGGTAGCGCTCATTCCGATAGAGCCATATAGTAATAGCGAGTGAAGCGTGATATCCATACCGAAACAGGCAATGACATTTTTGTTCCACTTGGCAATTTTCGTATAATTGCTGCCATCGAACACGACGCCGATCTGTTCTTTGACATCCCCGTCCAGTTTCTCGAAACAGCCCTCTATCTTTCTCTGCTGTCCTTCCAGATATATTTAACCGCCGGAGTAATATTATATTTACAGACTTAGGGTTTCCAGAAAAAGCCGAAGGAAGCACATCGGGGGCATTGTACGAAAAAGCATACTTCAAAGTGGCAGACGTGAACCAATACGATGAAATAAAAAAAGAGATACAGAAAGTGGATATTGGATGGGAACGCTATGATTTGATTGACAATAATGGAAATATTGATAAGATATCCAAAAATTTCAATGATTTGGAGCGTGTCAGTGAAATATTAGTCATTGTGGTTGCAGGAGCGAGCCTAATCATCTTATTTTTAGTATTCGTTTTTTGGATGAAAGGGAGGGTGCAGGAAATTAGAATTTTATTATCCCTTGGCACACCAAAGATAAAAATATTTGGGCAGATATTATTGGAAGCATTTATGATAGCTGCTGCCGGCATTCTGATAGCCCGTAAAAATCCAAAAGATAGCTATCGGGCGGCCAGCAGCAACGAGTTGCCATTGTAAGGGCGTTGGCAAGCAACGCAAAAATATTGCTTGCAGATGAGATTATCATGATTAAAGACGGCTGTATAACTACCCTCCGACTTCGCTTTTTGAAGTTTGGAGGTAAAGGAAATGTCATTCAATTATGGCAGGGAAGAAAAAAGTGGCGGCTCTGGAAAGAAGCCGAGAAAAAAGAATTGCGGGACTTAGGCGTTGATGCGGAAACCATAGAAAAGCTCCACATCTACAATTGAGCGGTTTTTAATTCCGACAGGAGGTATTACCACTGGCTGAAAGAATCTGGTACATACCTTGAGGATGTTGCAGAGGACACAGCACAGCCCGAAATAAGGACGGTTAAGGACTTTTTGGACAGCATTGAAAACCAGCAGCTCTATCTTTTAATTGCTGCTCCTCTCTCAATGTGACGCACAAACTGGAAGTTTTACATTTCCAGTTTCTCATGTGAGACTTTTGCGAGAAAGTCTGCTTCCTCAAGATTAGAAAAATACTCATGCACGGCTGTTTTAAACTGTTTGAGCGAAATAATATCCAACTCCCACGAAGTATATTGAATTGAAAATTTTGTCATAACCTCCCAATTTACTGTGGCTGCACCGAAAGCACTCCATTCCAGCTATTCCCGATTACTTTCACCCCAGACACATAACTGGTCTAAAACAGCCACCAAAGATCTGCCCCTATCACTCAGACTATATTCAACCTTTGGCGGTATCTGAGGATACTCTTTTCTGATAATGAGCCGATCTGCCTCCAGTTCTTTCAGATTGTTGCTAAGTGTTTTGTCTGACACTTTTTTCAGATACCGCCTTAACTCATTAAACCTCACAACGTCAAATTCCATCAAGCAATAAAGTATTACCATTTTGTGCTTACCAGATATAAGGGATAGTGTATAACTGAACCCTGTATCCTCGAAATTAGCCTCTTCAATGTAATTTTTTATCATCTTACACTTTCCTTTAAGATAGTACTTGTATTTTATCTGTTACCTGCTACAATTATATACATGGACGCAGGCCCTGTCAATCCTATACAAGAAACGAGGTAATTGAAATGAGAAAGAAACTCAACATAACAGAAGGCATCTTTCCAATGCCTGTTTTAATGGTGGCTACTTACAATGAAGATGGCAGCGTTAATGTGATGAATGCCGCCTGGGGTACCATGCAGGAAAGGGGCAATGTGGCTCTCAACCTGACAGAAACACATAAAACGGTAAAAAATATCAAGGCAAGGGGAGCTTTTACGGTAAGCATCGCTGATGCCGCCCATGTGATGGAAGCAGACTATTTTGGTGTCGAATCAGGCAACAGGGTTTCAAACAAATTCGAGAACAGCGGTCTCACCGCAAGTAAATCTGAAACCGTGGACGCCCCAGTCATCAATGAATTTCCACTCTGCCTTGAATGTGAGTTTATTGAATATCAGAACGGAAAATACGGATGCGGCGTCATCGGCAAGGTAGTAAATGTAACAGCAGACGAAAGTGTCATGACTGGCGACAAGATTGATATGTCCCTGGTAAACGCAATTGCTTTCGACCCCTATACCCATGGCTATTACAAGGTGACCGAAAGAGTGGGGGAAGCCTTCAAAGATGGCCTTCAGTTAAAGAAATAATATCCACACAGGAGTTTAAATTATTTTTGGTCTATCCTTTGGAGCGAAGATAATATAATATTTACACATCCACTTTGTGTGCTAAATCATTGCTCTTATTGGCCATTATAATCACCTTTTCATAAAAGCCGTGGCTTTTACGCCTCTGCTACACTCTGGAAAGGTGATTATGCTATAAACGCTTGTAGCATTGTCCCTATATGATCGGACATATATTTTTCATCATCACAGATTGCAATATAGCTCAATACACCATCTCCTCTTGGTAAAATATTATTGTATCTTTTTCAAAATATCAACACACTTCACAACAATTTCTGAGCTTAACATAAATACCCACAAAACAAGTATATGGTTGAATGACTGCTTCAAAGTATCGCTTATCCCCCAGGGCAAATTTATTATCTGTTGCAAGCCAATCCTCCCATGCTTTGTTGAAACAATCCATTTCCCAAGTTTTTACTAACTCGATGCTGTTGGTATTGCCGATAAGTTCTCTCCACTGCTTTGGACTTTTAAACATATAAGCATCCTCTCCAATCCAATCAGAAAGAAGCTCTTTGGCACGTCCTGTATATTCATCCTTCAGACCAGGAATTCCAATCAAGACCTGGCCATTATCCTTCAAAAACGGTAAAATCTTTTCCTGAAAAAATCCTTTGCTTCCTGCAAAATAATGATAAGAATCAATACTAATCAGAGCACGAAATTGCTTCTTTTCAAAATGAATGTTGTTCGCATCTTCACAAATAGGCGTTACCTGCTCTCCAACACCCCACTCCGCAAACCGTTTGCCATTTTCTTCTGCACTTATCCATAAATCATTTGCAAAAACCTTTGCCCCAGTCTCCTTGGCAATAATAAAACTTGTCAGCCCTGTTCCACATCCTAAATCAAGGATCATGTCATCTGGTACAAGCTGTAAAGGATATTTATCCAATAGCTCTGCTAATATCCTTACGCTATTGGGACCCATCATAGTTTCTGCCGAAATATATTCCTTATAGTCATCCACATTCATATATATTACCTCCTCCTAGGCCGTTTCCATTCTACTACTAAATGGACAGAAAAATCAAATAGGAAACTTATCATATTAGATAAAAAATATTTGTGAGTTGACAAAAATTTTGTTACAATAGAATACCAAGAGGAGTTAAATACACATCAAATACACAAAAAACCTAAAAAGCAAATAAAGGGCTGTCCGGCAATCTCCCACATAAATTTAATCGTAAATAATATAAGAACTGCCTGCTTATATTTCGATTGAAAATCCTGCTTTTTTCATCAATATCTATTTTTTCTTTGTTCAGCCTTTTTGGACTTTTACCATTTCGCAGGCGTTCTCATTATAATCCTAATATCCCCAAAACTTTGATGCCAATTCCTGGTTTAGGATAGACGAGAGGAAATTTGGATTGCTATTCTGGAACATTTTCAAGCTTTCAAAGAAAGCAGCTTTACCTCCTGTCTCTAAGCCTGCAAAAGTTTTATCCAGCTTCTGATTTTTCACATTCTTCTCTAAATACTCCCTCGACTGTTTTTCATATTCGTCAACCATCGAAGGACTTTCCTGCCCCATTTTTTGACACCAATTGGTAAGATATTTCAATGAGCTAAGACCGTCATCATCATTTTTTCTTATATTACAATACTCGGCATATGCTTCTTTATCCATTCTCTGCATCATATCAAGGGAATCTGTGGTCTGAATCAGGTTCTCTCCATGTCCTAAATATTTGCCTTTTGCCACCCTATAATCCATATTCCCGCTTCTGTCTGCTGTTCCCGCGCTTGCCAGTTTTGCAATGGATTCCATCGCTTCCAAAAACGAGTTTCTGCTAGCCTTTGAGACAAAGCTCTCTGCTGCATATTCTGCCTTCTTCATACCAAGAGAAATATTTGCCTGCCGTTCCTCCTCTGTCATGGAACCACAGTTCTCCACAAGAAAGTTCTGCCGGATGATGGAATATACAAACTCCCTCTCTTCTTTGCCACAGTTCCCCAGTACAGATGCAATCGTCTTATCTGCTCCATACATTCCTGAATATGTGGGAAGACCCTTTAAGGAGTTATCAACCTGAGTGATCTCTTTCTGGAAAGCTGCATTTTTCGCCTCCATTGCTTCCTGATCTTCCGGCACCAGGCTGCTCTTCTTGCTTTCCACAAGAGCTGCCATACCATCCCCTGAAAATTCCACGATAACCGTATCCCCATATCCTGATCGAATATCTTTCATCGCCTGCAGGGTTTCTTCTTTTGACATTTTATCCCTGATCTTATTGCCGTGCGCATCCTTCGTGTCAAATTTATATTTTACAAGAGTGTCCTTTTTATATGGACCAGCTCCATACGAGGGGATATTTGTAGTACCTCTGTAAAATTGGCTGTAATTAATGTTCATAATCTGCACTCTCCTTCTCTTTCAAGTATATCAATAGAACCAATTCTCAATCATATTATCGGAAAAATCAGGGAATTCTCTAACACTTTTTTCATAAATGTCCCATTTTGTTGCATGGATAGCAGATTTCTTGTTCCAGATTAAGTCTGAAGCTTTGAAATTGTAACAAAACCTATTTCATGTGAAAATCCATTGCGATATAATAGAGACAAATATAAATTCGATGATAACAAGGATACTTACAATGATGAAAGAATCAAAAAAATGAAAAAATAGACCCATTGTAATAATTGTAATTCTATAAAAAAGGTGGATCGTCAAAGATGGATCATAAACTCTTTAAAATTTTAAAAAAAGTATATTACAAGAAAAAAGATAAAACCGGGGATATATTCAACTGTGATACAAAAACAACCTCATATACACTGGATAATCTATCTCGCGAGGAATTAGACTACTTACTTTCCAGCGGTTATCCAGTGAATGAAATTGTTGCATATTCTCATGACGAATGTGTGCAAGGATACAAAGAAATTCTCCACCATCCCAATCTGACTTTAGAAAATCTTCTAGCTTCCTATTTGTGTGGATTTTCAAGTTTTCCAAGAGGAAGACAGCCTATTCTCAGCTATTTATTTGCAAAGGCAGTTCCTGAACATACCTTTACCCCATTTGAAACAGGCGGAGATATTTGTGCATTATGTTCCATGTCACAACAGATCTGGATTCAGAAAGGTGAGGAAATATTTCGAAGCTATTGGGGATATTCATGGAATGAAATATGGGGTAAATCCCTTGTGGATTTGCAAGAATTTTCGGAATTACCCCCATGTAATCCAACGGCAGAAGATATTCAGATCTTTTGCGCTGTAATTGATCTTATAAGAAATGCCCCCTCTGAAGAAACACCTGGAAAACTGGAACAGCGAATAAGAAAGGCGAAAGTTGTTCCACATTACGAAAAATACAGGTTTCGCGGTCAGCTTATCACCCTTGCGGAACTGGGAATTTTGCCAAATCCATATATCAAACCTTTATATGACGGATTTGTTTCATTCCAACAGCAATGTCAAATCCATCATAAAATCTCCAATCATACAAGGTCGGATATTGTTATGCCCCTTTCCGGGTGGCGGGGTAATCATCCAATCAATGAGGACAGGCTTTATTCCTTATTTGGACATTTCCTTTACATTCCCGTTTCATAGCAGAATATCCAATGAGTACTGTCCACACATAAGCACAAGTCTCTGGAATCATCAACATCCCAATCATGGGAATGGTGTCTGCCCACAGCACTAATTCTCAAGGCCAGTGGTACACAGGGCAAGAGCGCGAGGAGTCAAGTGGAAGGAGTCGCCTGCTCCTAACACTACCGCCATCCACCCAAACACGGCTGCTTGGCTCATTGCTCGCGGGAATAAAGACTTCTACGGACAATCTCCAGTACAGTAGCAGTAGCAGTAGCAGGATCATAATCCTGCCGCAGCAAAGCGGACAGCATCTGAGAAAATATGACATCTGCAAATCTTTCCACTGTAGTAACACTTTTCGTACTTCCCTTCTAAATGAACTGGAATCCAGGATCGGGCCTTCCTTTAAAATGATCCGCTATGGCGGCCTCTATGCAAGACATCGGACCATTGATTCAAAACTCTATCGTGCTATATCCAAAAGCAAACATACAGCTTCTCAGGTCTTTTTCCAATTTTACCTGTGCCGTGATAATTCTATCCTCACTTTAAATGTCTTTTTGGGCGTAAATCTATCATTTCCGTCAGCTTATTATAAACTGTTTTTCTGTATATAATGTTATTGTATACAAAACGAGACCTCATAAGAAGTCTCGTTTTGTTATGCAGTATAAACCCATAGGTTATATAAATGTTACTGTACCTTCGAATCCGTCTACTACCTCCATCATCCCTGTATGAATTTTTCCTTGTCCATCTGGACTGTCTCACTTGGACTCAGGTCATCTGCTACGATAATTGCAGGCTCCATAACCGGCAGACTGGTTTCCCCACGCCCTTTCAGTACCCTGATCAAACGGTTGGTTTTCATACGCTTCTTATAGCAACCCCATCCTCTGGAACTCATAATAAATACCATCTTCCCAAACATTGCCACATACAACATCCGCGATCTGTTTCAATTCCTCACATGCATTTCCCATGGCGACACTGACTCCTGCCGCCATCATCATCTCATAGTCATTCATACTGTCGCCAAAGGCAACTGTATTTTGCAGATGATCCTCGTAGTATCGGCATACGATTTCCATACCTTTTCCCTTGTCGATCCCTTTCGGAATAATCTCCCCGTTATAGCAGGCACTGCTGTTGGCATAAGGGTGTACCGCATATCCAAATCTGTCTTCCAGATATTTCTTTGACTTTTCAATGGATTCCAGATCCCTGCTGGTAAAGCAGATTTTATATGCCCCCTGTCCGGGGTACTCATCGTATGGCGAGATTGCGATACCGGCTTCAATTTCTTTCTGCATGCGAATCAATTCTGAATTTGCCTTATCCGGCTTTGCAGTCTTGAGCAGCGATTCCATCTGGGGATCTGTATAAATCCCCTCCGGTGTCTCAATCCTGCAGTACATTCCATGGGCATGAAATATGGAAAGGCATTCCTGAATGGTTTCTTCCGGAAGAATCTTGTCAAAAAGCACCTCTCCCCCAATTTCCACATGGCTTCCGGCACTGGCAATCACACCATCAAAACCCACCTCCAGAATATCATTTCCGATGATCGGCATATTCCTTCCTGTGCAAAGAAATACCTTATGCCCGTTTGCCCTTGCGCCGCGCACTGCCTCAACCGCGTAAGCAGAAGGCGCTGCCATTGCAGAAACAAAGGTTCCGTCAATATCTAAAAAAATCAATTTCCTATTCATGCCTGTTCCTCTACTTTTCTTTTATGCTTTATGAATTACTGCGGCCACACTATCCACTGTCATCTTCCCGGGCGCGGATACCTCCAGCCTTCTGTCATCCGGTAAATCTGTAAAAATCATTGGAATGGACGTATCATAACCTGCCTTCTGAATCTGCTCTTTGTCAAATTCAATCATAAGCTGCCCTTTCTTTACCGTATCTCCGTCTTTCACATGAGCTGTGAAATATTTTCCCTGCAGGTTGACCGTATCGACTCCGATATGGATTAAAATTTCTGTTCCAAATCTGCTGGCAAAACAAACTGCGTGTTTTGTGTCAAATACACTGATAATTGTACCGTCCACAGGCGCATATACTTTTCCTTCCTCCGGAATCACCGCGGCGCCATCACCCAATACTTTATTTGCAAATGTTTCGTCTTTCACTTCTTCCATTGGAATCTGCCGTCCTTTTGCATACCCAAAAAATGATTCTTCTTCCGGTACTGGCAGTCCTTCCGAATCGCTCTCCTGCACCCCGGTTCCTTCCATTTCCGCCCCTTCGTTTACCATATCTTTCTTTGTATCGGCGGCCACTGCTTCTGCCGGAGCCTGATCCATAAATTTCCCCAGTACCAGAGTCATGACAAATCCTCCTGCAATTGCTGCCGCATGTGCAATGATGTAATTCATATATCCATTGCCTGTTGGATCAGCGAGTGCAATACCCGGAACAACCGTGGTCCCGAATCCAAGAGCCGCGAGATTTGTAAAGTAAACAACGATTCCGCCTAAAGCGCCTCCGATACAGCCTCCGATAATGGGGAAACGATATCGTAAGTTGATACCAAACAATGCTGGTTCTGTAATTCCGAATAATACGGAAATGAAACTGGGAATACACAGCTCTCTCACTTTTACATTTTTTCTATGCATTACCAGATAAGCCAGTACCGCGCCGCCCTGTGCGATGATTGCTACGGACATCAGCGGGTTGATGAAATTCCTGCCCGTATCCGCCAGAAGCTGTGCCTCGATCGCTCCGAAAATATGATGCAGGCCGGTAATTACGACCAACTGCTGCAGACCTGAGAATACTGCATATCCAGACACGCCCAGATTCTGAGTCATCCAGACCAGTGCATTGGTGATTCCGCTGGACAGCCCACGCCCTGCGGGGCCGATGATCGTAAATAAGAGAATCGCGCCCACCAATGTCGTCAAAAGCGGCGAAAGCAAAAGCCGTATCACTTCTGGTACTTTTTTCTCAAAAAAGATATCCAGCTTTGCTGTTACAAATCCCATCAGCAGTGCAACAATGATACCGCCCTGAAAACCTACCAGATCCACTCCCAATCCAAAAATATGTAAGGTTGTGACCTCCACAGTCCCCTGTGCGGCCGCATAGGCATCGGCCAGACTGTTGCTCAGCATGATACAGCCCATAACAATTCCCAGAATAGGCCGTCCGCCGAACCGTTTACATGCACTGTACGCCACGGCCAAAGGCAGGAAACCGAAAATGGCTCCTGATGAAATATTGATCAGCCGATTAATTCCAAACAGTGTTTCATTTGCCTTTACAAAATCCAGATTCCCCAGTACGCCTGACAGACCGGTAAGCAGGGCGGCTGCAAGGATTCCCGGCATGATGTCCACAAATACATCAGACAATGCCTTGATGATTCGCTGAAGAGGATTCATTTTCTTATTTGCCACTGTCTTTAGGTCACTCAGGCTCATATTTTTCATATTATTATGTTCCGCAAATACTTCATAGACGTCGTTGACCAAACCTGCGCCAAATATGATCTGTACCTGATCTCCGGCTACAAACACGCCTTTTGCAAGATCCACATCTTCGATTGCTTTCAAATCCGCCTGGTCGTTGTCTTTTAGTACGATCCGAAGACGGGTCGCGCAATGGGCTACCCCTTGAATATTTTCTTTTCCGCCTACCAGCCTGGTAAGCTCTATGGATATTTTTTCATATCTCTCTCGCTTCTTTGCATCCATTCCATGCTCCTCCACTATTCTTTTCTATATACAGAGGCTTTCCTTTTTAAACCTCCTGCGGCCACAGTGGTGACTGCTGTTTACAGAACAACAGCCGATTCATGAAATATCGTTTTTTGCCTCTTGTATCTACTATTATAGACTGATATAATACAATGTATATGGAGATATGTGACTTTAGCATTCAAGTTTATGACTATTGCAGAAAGGACGGTTCCTATGCTGGACTATAATTTTTCCAACGATTTTTACAAAAATATCGATGCCATGATTTATACCTGCGGCTTTGAAAATTGCGCCCCCGGGCACAGATATGGTCCCATATTGCGTAATGGCTACCTTATCCACTATGTCCTGAGCGGCGCAGGCATTTACAAAGCAAGGGGGAAATTGTTCCGTCTAAGAGAAGGAGATGCTTTTCTCATCTGTCCAGGCGAACTTATTTACTATGAGGCAGATATGAATACTCCTTGGAGTTATACCTGGATCGGGATGCAGGGTATTAAAGTAAAAGGATATCTGGAACGGACTTCTTTTCCGGAAAATCTGGCGCTCCATTATGGGCAGGACGAGCAGATGAAGCGCTGCCATGAAAAAATGGCAGAAGCGGATAAATTTCCTCTAAACCGGGATTTGATCATGAACAGCATTATGTATGAATATCTCTTTCTGTTATCCTGCAAATTTCCGAACCAGCAATTACCTGCCAATGAAAAGAAATCAAACCATGTGGAGGATGCCCTGAAATATATCGAAGACCACTACTGTGACCCGATCACCATTCAGGATATTGCGGATCACCTGAATATCAACCGCTCCTATCTGCACCGGATTTTCAAGTCCTTTACCGGAGCTTCCATTCAGAGTTATTTACTGGATTACAGGATACGCCAGGCTTGTATCCTTTTGCGGACTACCGGGCTGTCTATCCGCGTGGTGGCACATTCTGTAAGCTACATAGACCCCTTATACTTTTCAAGGATTTTTCATCAGAAAATGGGGATAAGTCCCAGTGAATATCGAAAGGAATTCCAAAAGGCTGAATAAAGGACAGACCTATATCCCCCGAAATTTTTCTGATGATTTGATTAAATCTAAGGAAGGGGCTGTCGGTTAATACCGATTTTTAAACTCTAAAATTTAAAATACGAATCTCCCATAGAAATCAGTGTTTTTCACAATTGATCTTCTGTAGGAGATTCGTATTTTTTCTTTGCATACTGCCCGTTAATCTTTCGATAAGCTACCGCTCACTCGAAAGATAGCGTTAATTTATTTCCTCATAGTAAAATGATTATAAGGCTTTCATTTTTTCCAGTTTCTTCTGAACTTCTCTTCCTCTTTTATTGTAATAATCCATTCTTTCCTTGTCTGACATATGCTTTGTTATTTCATATATGTTGGCAATCGTCAAAACTCTTTCTTGTAAACACTCCCATAGTAACAATTTGATGTGCTACCTCCAGAGCATCTTCTGTCACATCATAAGTTACATATTCTATCTGGTTTAAATATTTCCATAATTCACTCTTAGATGTATCTAAATATACTCTTAATTTCCTGCCCATTTTCCTCACTTTCTTTTATTTATTTTTACACGATTCTTTCTTACAATAAAAACTAATCGGTCCGTCCTGAACATGCGCCACTGGCGCTTAGGACCTTTGTGCGCCGAGTACGGTCACGCAGTGACATCTTCTATTCGCACGAGTGTGCATATTATTTTCAGCTGTCGTACTGTTTCAAACCGCTGGCTGTAAGTCTGCTTCCGCTCCTTCCCTGTCCTGTTATAATAAGTCCCTCCTCTTCCATTTGTCGAAAAAGATCCCGTATCTTTTTTGTAAATCTGTTCCAGAACCAACCCTCGCAAAGAATCTGGTTCCTTATGGGGAAACATCGCCGAATCATTAGATGTGGTATTCCGAGAAAGCTTTTCCGTCATGGTAGGCGGAAGATTATCAAGCTCAATCACCGATTTTCCAATATAATTAAAATATTCTGCCGCATTGTGGAATTCCCGGATACATCTGTATAATCACCAAACAGACCTTCTATCTCCTGTTTATTAGGAAGCCCCCGCCAAAGGATCAAGAGCCACCACTGCAATTGATTTTCTGTTTCCCTTCTGTATATGTATCATTCTATTTCTCCTTTTTATTTTGAAAATGACTTAAAAAAATAAATTGATTAATTCCTCTATGCCATCGTGATCATTATCCTGTACCGTAACATAATCCGCATAAGCCTTGACAGCATCAGGAGCATTTGCCATAGCGATTCCAAGACCTGCATAGCGGAGCATAGCAATGTCGTTAAAACTGTCTCCGCAGCACACCATCCGTTTCCAAGGTATTCCAAGATGCTTCAGGAGATATTTCAGACCATACGCCTTATCTATATTTTTCGGAGTAATTTCCAGACAAAAAGGTTCGGAATGAAATATCTCCGCTTCATGATAATATTTATGTAAGAAAACTGGCTGTAGATTTTCCAGAATATCGGGTTCCCCTGTAATCAAACACTCATTCACAGGGAAATCTACATAACTCCTAAAGTCTGAATGATATTCCACTGGCATCCCTGTGATTTTTGATTCCATTTTCATATACAAATCTGGCTCGGTGCCTGCGATAATCTTTCCAGTCTGATAAACAGCCATTCCCATTTTATTTTTCACAGCATGCTTCCACAAACGCCCTGGCAGATAATGTGGAAGGCATTTTTCAAATACACATTTCTTTGTCCGAACATCCAGTATTTTTCCTCCATTAAAAGCAAGAATATAGCTTCCAGGCTTTTCAAATTCCAATTCTTTTGCAATGGGAAATACTCCTTCTGGTGGACGCCCAGAAGCCAGGACTACTTTTACTCCTGCTTTCTGAATCCTGAAAATGGCATCCTTGGTTTTCGGAAGAATCTGTTTCTCTGAATTGGTTACGGTTCCATCAATATCCAGAACCAGCAGTTCATAATCCATAGAATCCTCTTTCTACAATCCCTTTTGTAAATATTCTTCCCGGGTTTCCTTGGGCACCATGCATCCTCCAGTCGCCCAGGCAATATGGGTGGCCTGCTTCATTTTATCTTCCAGTTTCATTTTTTTCACATACTTTTCCATATCCTTCGGTCGAATCAATGTTGCAAAGGATGCACAAGAGCTTGGCTCAATAAAAATATCCTCACTGTCCAACAATCCTCGCATTAGATCATATAGCTTTTTGTCTTCCACAGTAGCAATACCAGACAGCATAGGCTCTATCACACGACCCACAAATGCTGAAGGCCGCCCCACCGCCAATCCATCTGCGTCTGTTTTTCCATCAATTCCTATTTCTTTTACACTAATCCCATCTTGAAGGCCAGTAGCCATACCAAGCAGCATACAGCAGGCATGGGTTGGCTCTGTAAAAAAACAATGTACATGGTCGCCATAAATTTGCTTGATGCCATAGGTAACTCCTCCCGGCGCTCCTCCGATTCCGCAGGGAATATAGACAAACAACGGATGTTCTTCATCCACAGGAATGTTTTGGGTCGCTAACTGAGCCTTCAGACGTTCTCCAGCTACACTATATCCCAGGAAGAGATTTTGAGAATTCTCATCATCCACAAAATAACTCATGGGATCTTCGTCCGAATTTTTTCTGCCCTGGTCTACAGCTTCGCAGTAGTCATTTTCATATTCAATTACTTCCACCCCTCGGCTTCGCAGCAAATCCTTCTTCCATTGCTTTGCATCCACAGACATATGAACATTCACCCGAAAGCCCAGCTTTGCGCTCATGATTCCAATACTCATGCCAAGATTTCCAGTGCTTCCCACCTGAACCGTATGTTTTCCAAAAAAATCTACGAATTCTGGTTTCGCTAAAATACTGTAATCATCGGTTTCTTTCAACATACCTGCTTCTAAGGCAAGCGCTTCGGCATGCTTTAATACCTCATAAATACCACCTCTGGCTTTGACAGAGCCAGATACCGGCAAATGACTGTCCATTTTCAGCATCAGTCTTCCTTCCAATTTTGTTCCATACACAGAATTCAGGAATTCTTTCATTTTTGGTATCTCACGCAGTTCCGATTCTATGATACCATTGGATGCTTCCAATTCTGGAAAGACACACTTTAAATAAGGAGCAAAACGCAGCAGACGATCCTCTGCATCTTTGATCTGCTCTGGATGAATCATGGTAATATTCTGTTCTTCTTGAGGAAGCATTTTATCATTTATCCAAAATGTCTCCTGTAACTGAGCGGCATCTGCAACTGCCGGAATTGTATCTACAAACTCCTGAAATTCTATTTTCATGTCTTTACTCCTTTTTCTTCAAATATCCGTTGGCTGGTTCCATAAATTCCCTCGTCAGCCGTCTGACTTCTGGTGCCTGGAAAATTAGCGCTGTAATATTGGGAATAATTAAAAGCCCCAAGGCACAATCCTGGATAAACCAAACCAAATCTATACTGCTTAAACTTCCTGCTATAATAATAAAGGGGAAAATTATGCGATATATTTTCGACCATTCGGGCTTTTCTAAATAATTCAGGCTTACATGGCCAAAATACCACTGGCTCATCAGAGAGGTTCCTCCAAAAAGAATCAGGCTGATGTAAATTATATATTGCATACCAGGAAGTGTGCTTTTAAAAGCTACTGCCGCCAACGTGGAGGCATTAGCATGAAAGGTATTCGCTTCTGTAATCAGCACCGTAAATCCGGTGGTGCTACAGATAATCATCGTGTCCACAAACACTTCAATAATACCATAAAGTCCTTGACGCACCGGATGGTCCACCTCTGCGGACGCATGAAGCACTGCTGCGGAGCCTTCTCCAGCCTCGTTGGAATAAAGTCCTCTGGCAATACCAAACCGCATGGCCTCCCGCATGGTAATTCCCATCAATGCTCCTTTTCCAGCCTCTAGAGAAAAAGCTCCTTCTAGAATGGATGCAAGCATCACTGGAATTTTCCCTGCATTCATAAGAAGAATCAAAAGTCCTCCCAGTACATAAACTCCAGCCATAACAGGAACAATCTTTTGCGCCACATATACCAAACGCCGGAAACCGCCGCTGATAATAAAGCTCATGATTACAGCCAAAATCAGTCCGGTAACCAGAGCTGGAGACAGAAATGCCTCATGGACTACATTGGAAATTGTGTTGGCCTGAATCAAAGTTCCTCCTGCGTTTTGAATAAACAACATACAGGCCACAAAAATGCCCGCCCATTTCCAGTGAAGCCCCTGATGTATATAATACATGGGACCTCCATTTATATTTCCCTGTCCATCCTTTCCCTGATATTTCATGCCCAATACAATCTCTCCGAATTTTGTGGCCATACCAAAAAATGCCGCCACCCACATCCAGAATAAGGCTCCCGGGCCTCCGGTTAAAATGGCGGTAGATACGCCTACAATATTGCCGCTGCCTATACAACTGGCAACGGCCGCACATAATGCCTGATAGGAAGAACATTTCTTTTCACTTTCCGGGGATTCGGACTTTTCTTTCAATCGGAATATCCCCTTTTTCACCAATCTGACACACCGAAACTGAATGCAATCGGTCATGATGGTATAAAAAAGTCCTAACCCTAAAAGTGCGGCTAACAGCCAATCTCCCCATAGAAAATCTGCCAGAGCTTTAAAAGCAATCTCTATTTTTTCCATGGATAAATCCTCACTTCAACAGGTCTCTTCCCTGCGCATCTGGAAGCTTTGCTCCCATAATCGCCGCCAAGGTTGGAGCAACATCAATCAGACAGGCGTTTTCAATATTTTCTGTTCCAATCCCCTCTCCAGCAATCATGAAGGACGCTCTCATTTCTGGAAACTCTTCACTATATCCATGCTGTGCCTTCTGGATAAGTCTGGTACGACAATATTCTCCGTCTGTGTCATCCCGAAGCTCATAACCCTTTTGGGACACAAGCACATACGCTGCTTCTGGAAATCCTCCTCTTTTTCTCGCCTGTTCCGTGTCTAGTACTTCAAGAATCCCACTTGCTGGGTCTGCTGCCAATTGCTCCAGTATGCCTTTCAATATATCGGCTGCTTCTTGGTCAGACGGGTCTGACAGACGAATTTCAGCCGTTCCTCCTGCTCTCTGACTGAACGCTTTCCATGATACTACCTTCCCATTCCCATCTGTTTCTATCAACCCAGCTTTTTTCAGTAGTACATTGGGGCTAATATTATATGTATTATCCAAAGAGCCATGGTCAGAAACCACACAGACTACCAGATGTCCTTCTGTGATGCACTCTGCCTCTTCTATCAATTCTCCAAGCATCCGATCAATTTTCTGTAAGCTGGATTTGGCCGCATCACTGTACACCCCATTCTGATGTGCACTCTCATCAAAGCTTGCAAAATACGCGGATAAAAAGAACGGCTTCTCTTTAACCACAGATGCAAGTTTATTTTTAAGAATCCACATGGCTGCCTTTCCACGCTGGGCATCGCCTGCGTCAGACAGATCCAGTCCTCCTGCATAGACGCCAATCTCATTCTCCATCTCTAGAATCATCCCCTGTGGCTTGGCAACCGCATCAATTAGGATACTGTCCAGTCTGCTGCCATCCCACCAGAATTCTGGAGCAATAAAATCACCCTTTGCCCCAACCGATGTGGGAAATGCCACACTCGCAGAACAATATCCACATTCCTTTGCTGCTTCCCACAGAGTCTTTACCTTTCTGTTAGCAAACCAATACCATGCTCCAAGGTGTTCTCCTGTGGGGTCAAAAATCCCATTATTTACAATCCCATGAACCGCAGGATTGGTTCCGGTAATCATACTCTGATGACAGGGATACGTAAATGTAGGAAACACACTTTTCATTCCTTCTCTGGCTGTTCGCCCATTTTCTATAAAATATTTGGTAATTACAGGCAGCCTTACCCCCAGCTTTTCCTGTTCAAACACATAGTCCGGTTTCAACGCATCTACGGAAATAAGCAATACGCTCGGTCTCTGTTTCATTGATTAATCCTTCCTTTCTTTTGAGATTACAACGTTCACACCGGCTTTTTCAAAAGTCTCTATCTGTTCACGGCTTGCTCCTGAGTCCGTGATAATCATAGAGACCTGATCAATTCCACTCATTTTTACCAGAGAATTAACCCCCAGCTTCGAACTGTCCGCAATCACAATTGTCTTTTCAGCGGCCTCCATCATTTTATTCTGAACAAAAATTTCATCCATCCTTTGATAAGTAATTCCTCGTTCTACTGAGATGCCGCAGGTGGTGAGGAAAAAAATATCTACATTAATTTTTGAAAAAATCATTCCTGCAATATCAGACACAAAAGCTTCTTCATCGGAACGGTAAACGCCTCCTGTCATAACAAGAGTAATTCCCTCACAGCCTGCTAACTCATTTGCAACAACCAATGAATTCGTAACTACTGTCAGTGAATGAAACCTTTCTTTCACCTCTCTTGCAAGAAGCAACGCCGTGGTGCCAGAGTCCAGGGCAATGGATTGTCCTTCCTTAATATAATTGACCGCTTCCATGGCGATATCTTTCTTGCTTTGTGGCTGCTCGCTTTTTCTCTTTTGAAAAGGGAGATAGGACATATTTTGTCCTGGGGACAAATCCACTTTCATTGCTCCTCCGTGAATTCTTCTTAACATTTTCTTGGATTCCATTGTCTCCAAATCCCTACGGATGGTCTCTCTGGATATCCCCAGCAATTTACACAAATCTGCTGCTTTCACGCTTCCTTCTCTGTTTAATACATTCAGAATCTCTTCATACCTTTGCTCTGATAACATAACCATCGACTCCTTCAAAACTTGTCAAATCCGTTTTATGTACATAGAATAACACATAACAACACAATTCGCAACACATTTTTGCACACTATTGCACATTTTTTTCTTGCATATATGGTATAAAACATTCGTTTATACATATTTTTGCAATTTAATACACATTTTCGCTTGACATTACACACTTTTACAACTATACTAAAGCTGTCAAATCCGTTTCACAAAATTCTTGATAAAAAATGCGAGGTATTTTCCTATGGCTGAACAGGTTAAGAAAAACAATAAAAAATGGATTTCTTTCGGTACTCTGATGCTGGGTGCTGGAACGATCTACAAACTAGGATTTTTAAAAGATGCGTTTTATGTACCAATGCAAGAATTCATGGGATTGTCCCATACTCAAATTGGTACAGCTATGAGTATTGCCGGGCTGATTTCTACTTTCGGTTTTCTGGCTTCTATCTATTTGACAGACCGGGTTTCCAAGAAAATAATGATTCCCCTGTCTTTGATCAGTATTTGCCTATGCGGTGTGTGGCTGTCCACCTTTCCGTCTTATGACGTATTCCTTGTAATTTACTGTCTGTTGGCCGTCTGTGCCGATATGCTTTACTGGCCAACCATGCTCAAAACTGTACGGCTATTAGGAAATGAAGATGAACAGGGACGTATGTTCGGTATTATGGAAGCAGGCCGTGGTCTGATGGATACCATTGTGGCATTCAGCGCTCTTGCTATCTTCTCTGCATGCGGAAGCAATGCATTTGGATTGAGACTGGCAATTCTGTTTTACTCTGTTGTTCCAGGGGTAATTGGTGTAATCCTTTATTTCCTGCTGGAGCCAGATGAGAGAGCCCCACAAGCTTCTTCCTCTGGTCAGACACACAGTGCAAACAAACAGGCATGGGATGGTGTCGTAAAAGCGTTAAAAAATAAAAATATCTGGCTTGTTTCCTTTAATGTATTTTTTGTATACAGTGTATACTGCGGCCTGACTTATTTTATTCCTTTCCTGGAAGAGATTTATGCGCTTCCGATTGCTCTGGTAGGTGTATATGGCATTATCAATCAATATGGACTTAAAATGCTTGGCGGACCTGTTGGCGGATTCATTACTGACAAGGTACTTCGTTCTGCAACCAGATACCTTCAAGCTACATTTTTAATTGTAGCAGTCATTCTTGGAATTTTTACCATACTGCCTCATCAAAGCATGGGAATTGCCCTTGGCATGGCAATTTCTTTGACTATCAGTGCTATTGTATATAGTATGCGTGCTATTTTCTTCGCCCCTATGGATGAAGTGGATGTACCTCGTGAAATTACTGGTTCCGCAATGTCTCTTGGTTCCTTTGTGGGCTATCTGCCTGGTGCATTTATGTATGCGATATATGGAAGTATTCTTGATAACTTTTCAGGAATGACTGGCTACCGAATTGTATTCGCTGTTATGGCTGTATTTGCTGTTGGCGGCATACTTTTAAGTACATATATTCTAAGAATTATCAAGAAGCAGAGGACACAAAAATAGTCTTCTACTATAAATACAATATGCCTCTTTTTTCGAGTTTCCCCATTTTACAATTCATAGTGCCAAAAGGGGGCTGTCGCTTCAATGAATGAAAATTCGTGAAGCGGCAGCTCCATTTCTCTTGCTTTTATATGAGATTTCAAGAAAAAACTCTGGATGATTCTGTATGGCGAGTAATACACTTTCCGCAAGCACATTTGATGCCCCTTTGCTTACATATCTGCGAAACTACATGTCCTGTTTTAAATCCCCAAAAGAGCCTTCCGCCTGAATGGTCCGGTTCATCCTGTAAACAATTCCTTCATCTGAAAAGATATGTTTCAAATCTTCCTGTCTGTATTTTAGGAATGTTCTGGCAACCTGAAATGTTTTCGTCCTTTCCTCCAGCAGCGTTTTACAATGGTTGCCCTTGATACATTCTCCTTTATATGGACATCCCCTGCAGTCCTCACATTTGTAAATCGTTTTTTCACTTACATAACCTGTTTTGCTTTTGGAATGCCTGATATGGTCTGCCATCAGCCTTTTCCCATTCCGGCAGATATACAGATCCGATTCCGCGCCATACTCCATATTTTCTATTTTTCCTATGTCATTCCTGTACTTACGTGTTTTTGAAATTTCATAATTGGCGGGCTTTATATAGGAGAGCTGCCCGTTTGTGTTAAGAAACACATAGTTTTTCTCACTTTCATATCCGGCGTCCGCAGTTATGTTTTTACATTTAAAGATAAATGGTTCCATTTTGGTCATTTCGTGATTTTCCAAAAATTCTTCAATAGCCCTATCATTATCCGAAAGCTCCCCTGAACCTCCTCCCGTAGTTACAATCAAAAAGTCTCCGATTCCTTACATCTCCATAAAGTTTTCCACGCCATTCATAATGACTGCAAAGTTATTCAAGCTTCCTGCAGTGAACATAGTGGATAAAAAAATGAATATCAAAAGAATCAGGTTAATGGAAATTATTAATAAATCCTTAAAAACAAAACCAGCAAGTCCTCTGTCATTTCCTAAATCCCTCGTTACTGTTCACTCCGTGACCAGTAGCCTTCGCAAATCCATCTTAAATTCCCTGGGACTTGGCTCCTTGCTGGGTGGAACAAAAAAAGAACGGCTGCAAATTCCGCTCTTTCTTGTCACGATTCTCTTCATCTCCCATATTCATTTATTACTCCGGCGGTTAAATGTCAATGAATTTTAGGCAAGTAAAAACGTCGATATTTAACCGCCGGAGTAATATCTTCAAACACGCTCTAATACCTGTTCCACAAATTCCCTGGCATGTTCCAAATCCTCATCATTGGGATGAAACAAAGCTTCATCAAAATTATGAAGCATCTTCTTTCTCCAGATTTCCTGCCTGGGATCTTCCATGGGAATCTCATAATTCTCCCGTACCTGCATAGGCATCTTCCCCTGGCAGAGAAAGGCTCCCAGGTATTCACAGTCATCAGGAATCCACACATTTACCTTCTGCTCAATCGACTTAAAATATGCTTCCTCTCTTCCCATACCGCAGGTACCGAATAGCGCAATTTTCTTTCCATGAAGCTCTGACAGCATATCAATCACAGATATATCACAGGTTCCCCGGTTTACCCAGAAACCAATAAAAAATATATCTGCATCTTTTCCCCTGTATTCCGCCATACTCTGCATATCTTTGGACATTCCTGGAAGTGCACTGAAAATTTCAGTGGCTATTTTTTTCGTATTACCAGTGATACTAGAATACACCACCATATAATCCATGTTCTTCCCCTTTCCTTAACAATAGGGCACGCCGCAGCAAAAACCACTTCCGCAACAAAAATTACACGCAAAATTCGCCAAACAAAGCTTCATGCAAAAATCGCCGCCTGCTATGGGGCTTCCATAGCTCTGACGCCTATCATAATACCAGCTTCCTCCGCTTTGGAGCTGTGCATACAACTGCTGATACTCCTGATTCCCAGGCTCCATGGCAACAGCCTTCCCCGCTGCCTCCATAGCCGCCACATTATTCCCCAGACCGGAATTGGCAATGGCGCTTAAATAATGCCAGCGGGCATCCCTGTTCTTCATGCTGTTTAGCACATGAACTGCTTCCTTATAATGTCCGCTTCGAATATAATTGGACGCGGCCTGCTGATATGTGCTCTCTTCATTACCTCCAGCGGTCCCCTTTTGCCTCTGACTGCCAAAACCGCCAAAAAAATCACCGAAGTCCCAGTAACTCCCTCCAAAACCGCCCTGGCCTTGTCCGCCAGAACTACTCTGTCCATAACCTCCGGAAGCTCCCTGTTCCCTCTCTCTCATAATCTGTTGATATGCCTGCTGAATCTCTTTGAATTTTTCTTCCGCCTGTTCTTTGTGCGGATTATTCACATTGGCATCGGGATGGTATCTTCTGCTCAGGGAACGATACGCCTTTTTGATTTCTTCCTCTGTAGCGCTTTGGCTCACCCCAAGTACCGTATATGGATCATACATCTGTTCCCTTCCTCTCCCTGTTCTTCTTCACATATTCATACCGGCACCAAACGCCAGAATACAATATATTTCTCAAAATCTCTGTATTCTCAACAATGGGAAGACGTTCAAAAGCCCGTGAACACTCTGCCATCATCATACTTAAGACCATTTCAATCTTCTTCTCAAATCCCTCTGTCTGAAATTCCTCCAAAAAAGGATTGTAATTCCCAGTACTACAATCTTTTTCCACATCCTCATAGGCATCCATCAAGTAGATAAATTTCCCCATAAAAAATCCCATCCGCCTAAGGTCTGCTTCCCACTCATCCTTGCGCCAAACAAATATCTCCTCCATAATTCGTCCAAAATATCCTGACGCCTCATCCAGATTCCTGCTGTTTCCCTTCTCACATTGCTGAATCTGCTCCAAATTCTTTCGAAACACAGAAGCTTTCTTGGGATAAGCTTCCGCAATCCTGCGGCATTTTTTCTTCAAAAAGGATGCAATCACTTTCTTTGTTACCTTACGTTCATCCTCCCAGTCATCCAGACATTTATAATAAGATAGAAGCAGATTCATATCTGCTCCATATCTGGTAAATTGGTTGATTCTTGTGGGATGCTTTCTCAAAGGATGCGCCATGCACCCCTGACTGCTCACTTCTGTCTCTGGCTCATACAAACTGGTAAGCAAAAGAATTACAAAGGTCATATCATAGCTTAGGGTAAGCTGCCCTTTCCTGCCAAATTGAGACTTTAGCGTTTTGCAAAGGCCGCAATAATAAGATTGATATAAATCAAGCTCCTTCAATTTCATCTCTGGTTTATTGACATTAATATATCCAAACATAATATCCTCTCTGTATGAATATATTCTAATCCTTCTGACAGCAATTGCAATTAATAAAACAGAAAGATTTTATAAAAACTTTATAAACATACTCCCAGATCTGCAGCAAACCTTTTCTTTCAATACGTATAAAAATACCAAACCACTAAAGGATATTGAAAGAATGCTCTAGTGTAGTGTTTCTATTTCCGATAACCAGAGAGCGCCGCTGGCATCACTGGGCATCCGCAGATCCCCCCTGGGAGACACGGCAACCGTTCCTACTTTCGGACCATCTGGCAAACAGGAGCGTTTGAACTGCTGAGAGAAAAATCTTCTTGTGAAAACCTTTAACCACTTTAGAATCAATTCTTTTGAATACTTATGCTCCATGGAATTTTCCTCTTGTGCACATTCCTTCTGACCAAAAGCATATTCTGCTAAACGGAAAATTTTATCTGGACCAAATCCTGAGCGGAGCATATGGTATAAAAAGAAATCATGGAGCTCATAAGGGCCCACAATATCTTCTGTCTTCTGAGAAATCTTTCCACCCTCCGGTGGGAGTAATTCCGGGCTGACTGGAGTATCCAGCACATCCAAAAGAATTTTTTCCAAAGCTTCCTCTTCACACTTATCTGCATAATACTGTACCAAATGGCGCACCAAGGTCTTTGGCACTGAAGCGTTTACCCCATACATGGACATATGGTCTCCATTGTAAGTCGCCCAGCCTAATGCCAGCTCTGACATATCTCCAGTACCGATCACCATCCCGTTTTCCTGATTGGCAATATCCATAAGAATCTGAGTCCGTTCTCTGGCTTGTCCGTTTTCATATGTCACATCATGAACACTCTCCTCATGGGAAATATCCCGAAAGTGCACGCGGACGGCCTCTTTGATATCTACCTCTCGAAAATCAGTTCCCAGACATCGGATTAAATTTACCGCATTGTCATAAGTCCTGTCAGTAGTTCCAAATCCTGGCATGGTTACTGCATGAATCCCTTTCCGGTCCAATCCCAGCAAATCAAAGGCCCGCACTGTTACCAACAGAGCCAAGGTGGAATCCAGACCGCCGGAAATACCAACCACAGCATGACCACAGCCTGTATGCTCCAATCGCTTTTTTAGGCCCATGGATTGAATCAGCAAGATTTCCTCACACCGCTTGTTTCGTTCCTCCATCTTTCCTGGCACAAAGGGGGTGGGATCTACAAAACGGGTAAGCTGTGTCTTTTCTTTTTTCAAATGGAAGGGAATTTCCATATATTTCTCTTTTGTTCCCAGAAATGTGGACATCCTTCGCCTCTGTCCCTCTAACCTTTGAATATCAATTTCTCCATACACAGACTGATTGATAAAACGCTCTGCCTCAGCCAGCATAATTCCATTCTCGCCAATCATATTATGGCTGGAATACACTACATCCTGGGTAGACTCCCCTTCCCCTGCACTGGCATACACATACCCACAGATCAATCTAGCCGACTGGCCTTCCACCAGGCTTTTGCGATATCTGTCTTTTCCCGTAATCTCATCACTTGCAGACAAATTCACAATAATATTTGCCCCTGCCAATGCATGGGAAATACTGGGTGGCGCAGGCGTCCACATATCTTCGCAAATTTCTACACCAATCTTTAATTCGGGCATACGATCGGCGGAAAAAAGCAGACGGCTCCCCATGGGAACCCTGACATTTCCTGCTAAGGTCACCTCTTCTGCTTCCTTCATTCCTGGTGTAAAATAACGTCCCTCATAAAATTCATTGTAATTAGGAATGCACATTTTGGGCACAAGACCCAATATTGTCCCATTTCCGATTGCTGCTGCTGCATTGTAAAGCCTTCCCTTCCATCGGATGGGAAGGCCCACAAATACCAGCATATTTTTCCCATTTGTCTCCTCTGCAATCTCAAACAGTGCATCCTGTGCCTGCTGCAGCAAAGGCTCCATCAAAAACAAATCTCCGCAGGTATATCCCGTAATACACAGTTCTGGAAATACCACGACCACAGCTCTTTGTTCCTCTGCTTCCTCTATTTTTTCTATGATTGCACGCTTGTTATAGGCAGGATCGGCTACCCTGATTTTGGGAGTTACCGCCGCCACCTTTATAAATCCGTCTTTCACTGGCTGCTCCTTTCTCACATACAAATCTCATTTTCGGGAATGCTCCAATAAGGATTTCAAATCATCTGGCGTAAACACATATTGTTTATCGCAAAACTGGCAATTTACCTCAACAGGCTCCTGCTCTTCGATCATTTCCTGGATATCCTTCACGCCAATACTAATCAATGCCTTGGTCACCCGTTCTCTGGAGCAGTCACAATGATAGCTGGTGGGTATCTTTTCCGTTATCTCAATGCCGAATTCTCCTAAAACCTGCTCCAACAAGGTCTCTGGTGTAGCTCCCTGCTCTAACAAATCAGTGACGGATGTTACCTCTGCCACTTTTTTTTCCAATGCCTCCACAACTGCATCTTCTGTGAATGGCATAAGCTGAATCACAAATCCACCTGCTTGTTTCACAGTATTATCTTTATTCATCAATACACCTAAGCCAACCGCAGAAGGCACCTGCTCAGAGGTTGCAAAATAATACGTCAAATCCTCTGCAATTTCTGAAGTCTGCAAAGCTACCTGTCCCACATAAGGTTCTTTCATCCCCATATCCTTGATGACACTTAAAATACCAGGGCCTAAAGCGCCTCCAACATCAAGTTTTCCTTTTGCATTAGGGGGAAGCATCACATCCGGCACTTGAGGATATCCTTTCACATTTCCCTGACTGTCTGCGGTAACTGTCATTCCTTTTGCCGCCCCGCCGCACTTTATCTGCAGCGTCAACAAATCCTTTTCCCCTTTCATCATCATGCCCATCATAGCTGCCCCTGTCAAAAGCCTTCCCAAAGCCGCGGTAATCACAGGACTTGTATTATGGTATACCCTCGCCTGTTCTACCAAATGCTTCGATGTTATGGCAAATGCCCTAATCTGATTATTTGCAGCCACTGCCCTGATCATGTAATCTTTCATTTTCCTTTCTCCCTTGCAATAAAATAAATCCGTTCACTGGTTTCCTGCACCGGATCCTTTGTAAATGCATCAAACATACCAACAAATTCCATTCCTGCCTGCTCCAATAAGGCTTTCACCCTCTCTGGTTCATAGCCCCGCTGCACATGAGTCTCTTCGTATTTACGGTAAAGCTCATTTTCTTCCTGAATAAAAAGTGTCAGATCATACTGATTGATTTGTTCTTCCTCGCTGTAAAAATTTTCCCAGATAAAACTGCCCTCTTCCCGGTTTTCACAGATGACAGCTTCTCCTAATATTTCCCTATATTTGTATATGGTATTCATATCAAAAATAAAAATACCCCCTGGGTCTAAATAAGTATTTACCAATTGAAACACCTGCAGCAATTCCTCTTCCTCTAAAATATAGTTCATGGAATCACAGACGCTTACCACTGCCCGTACCGTCCCGTACAGCTCAAATTCCCGCATATCTTGCAGCAAATATAAAATGTCAAAATCGTCTTTCTCCTGTCTGCTGTCAGAAAGATTCTCTGCTTCACAGTCAAAAATCTCTTGGGGTTCACCTGTAAAAAAGTCCCTATCCTTGGCCATCTGCAGCATTTCTTCTGAATTATCAATACCAATCATATCAAAGCCAGCCTGTGCCAAAAGCCTGGTCATCTTTCCTGTACCACAGCCCAATTCCAGAACAATGCCATCCTCCACACCATATTCTCTTAGTAAATGAATCAAATATCTGCTCCATTCTTCATAGGGAACATTGTCCATAAACAACTCATACACCTGGGCAAATCCTGTATATGCCTCCATACTAATTTCCATCCTAATGATAAATATTTAATTTCCTTGATTATTCATTTTAAAAAATGTATACTGTTTTTATTATAGTAAAAACAACTAAGTTTTGCAAGGAGCCTTTATGACTGAAAATTATGATCATTACATTTCCAGGCACATTCGGAGGGTATACTGCCGTCGTCTGATTCCCCCTGTTATTTATAGCATTTTTTTGATTATCTTGTGGATGCTGCTTCCCCTGTATGATATCTTGTTTCCCCAGACATTATCCACTTCGGATCATTTAAAGGAATATAGCGACCAGCATTCCTCTTATGTGGAAACAACATTGACGGATTTATATTTTACAGGTTATACCAATGTCTCTTTGGGGCGTACAACCGGCTATTATTACTATACCCTGCCCCAACAAAAGAAGACCGAACAAGATGAAGAGAAGAATTCAGCTCCCCAATGCATCATTGTTCTTCTTTCTCCTTCCACTTGTGAAGAGGGACTTCCCACCATAGAATCTGTTCATATTCGGGGAAAAGTATTAGAAGAAAATGCTTCTTTTCAGGCTTTGTTGGATCATCTGTCCAAAGACTTAAACTGGACAGAAAAAGGAATCAGTGAAAAAGTAAGCTCCTGCTTTATCAGTGAACCTGATTTTGGGCTTCTTCCAAATATAATTTTAATAACTTTGTATTTTTTTACTGGGGCATATGCTTTACTACATATTATTCTGGATATTATATATATTCATTTTCCAGTATTTTCTCCTGCCTGTCGGCAATTGGGCCGTTTTGGAAAACCAAAGGAATTGCTTACCCAGGCAGAAACCCAACTGGCTACGCTGCCTCAGCTTGCCACGGAAGATATGTTTATCACAGAACATTATTTTATTGTCCTGGCCAATTATGGCGCTGCTATTATTCCGATTCAGGAAATCGTATGGATTTACAAGCATTCCACTCTTCACAAACTTTTGTGGTATCATTTCAGTATTTCCTATACGCTGCATGTCACTGCAAATAAGCATTTGTACTTCCAATGCCCCAAAAATATGAAATCCGATATTGACGGCATTATCGATTATCTGTCGGAAGCAAATCATAACATTTTGGTGGGCTTCAATGAAGAGAACCGCAAAAAAGTCCATGGCCCCTTTTCATATCCGCCTCAGTTTGAACGGTTGATTTGTTTTCTACAAAAAAGAATTGGGCTGCGCAAATAACCACGCAGCCCATTGAAATGGTATCATATTTAAGAAAACAATCCTTTAAAAAAATCTAAAATAGAACGGAAAAAGTCTGCTACCCGATCAAAAATACTTTTGGTATCCAGACTGGTAAGCTTCTCATATAGCTCCTCTGCCTGATCACGAATCGAGTCAATATCCAAATCCAACTCTCCAATTTTCTCTAATAGGCCAGTTAATTCTCCAATTTCTTCCTCTGATAATGTAATATCAAACTGTCCGCATGCTTTCTCAATAGCGCCTTGGATTTCTTTTTCGGAATCTAGCCCTTTTTCAATAACCTCCTGTTTCAAATAGGCCACTAGCTCTTCCGCCTTTTGGGAATCTCCAACAGTCTCTGCAATATCACCTGTCAGCACCAGCTCGTTCAATGCGGTATCCATACTCCGCTCGGAAACCTCTGTTCCAGTCATATCTGAATAAGCCTTCATAGCTCCCACCAAAGCTGCTGTTCCTGATATTGGAAAAGGCCCTGCCACAATAATATCCGCATCGGTAATTCCAGCGGTAATCAATGCATTTTTGTACATGCCTATGGTGCAATAAGAGATATTTTTTGTGGTAATATTAATTCCATTTCCCTGTTCTCTTTTTACAATGAGTACCGATGACAAAGCACGTGTTCCTATCTTATTGGCTGCCACATATTCTCCCAGATATTCATGCTCTTCTTCGTTGGTAATATAAATCACATCATACTCTGAAAGCTCCGCAGGATTAATTCCAAGAAGCTGTAATACCGTAGCCTGCTGTTCCTGAGTGAGATTTGCTCCCAGTGCAAGATAGGGTTTATCTTCTTTGGTAATAGGCTCTATCACTTCTCCCGGCTCGTTTAATACTTCCGTTTCATCTCTTTCCACTTTTCTTTCGCCTTCATCAAAAGATTCTATTCCCTTCTTTTGGGTTCCATCCTGATTTTCCTCGGAAGCTTCTATCTCCTGAATGTCCTCTCGTTCATTCCCGACTTCTTTCTCATCTGTCTGTGCTGCCCACACCTGTACAGGCGCCAGCGTTACAATCATACACGCCAGCAGCAGACTGGCTATTTGTCTTACGTGCTTTTTCATGATTACCTCCATTCTGCCCTCTCTCACCAACTGCTTCCAATCTTTCTGGATAGAGTACTCACTGCCCCCGTACATTCAAAAAGCTCTGCTGCACCTTTTAGATTTTGTCCTTCACCCATTTATATATGTCTTTGTATACATTTTCCCGATCCAGCTCATTTAATATTTCATGACGATCTGTGGGATACAGCCTGCAGGTAATGTCAGAAATTCCTGCCTTTTTATAGACACGACAGGCAGCTTTCACACCTTCTCCATAATTTCCCACCGGATCATCTTGCCCTGCCACAAAAAGAAGGGGCAAGTCCTTGGGAATCTTATTGATATTCCCCGACTGATTGATGTAATGAATGGTATCAAACAATGTATAATGACCATTTAATGTAAATTTAAAGCTGCATCTGGGTTCTTTACTATAAGCTATCACAATTTCCTTATCCTTGGTAAGCCAGGAGCCAGAGCCTTCCTCGTTCTGGAACCTTTTATTGTATCCGCCCATGGCCAGCTTATCCACAAATCTACTCCGGTAATTCCATCCCAAAAACATTGCCAAACACTTGCACATCCCTTTCCCCAATACCAAGGCTATATTGGGCTGGGTTCCGGTTCCCATAATAATAGCCCCGCAAAGACCCTGCCCATACTTTGACAAATATTTTCGAAGCAGGAAAGAACCCATACTGTGTCCAAGCATAAAATATGGCACATTGGGACATTCCTTCTGTATCATTTTACGGAGATGATTTAAATCTTCTATCACAATATCACTGCCATTCTTTTTGGCAAAATATCCCCACTGTTCCTGGGACCTAACAGATTTTCCATGGCCTAAATGATCATTTCCCACAACCATAAACCCTTGCTGTGTCATAAATTCTGCAAAGCCTTCGTACCGTTCCACATATTCAATCATCCCATGGCTAATCTGCAAAATCCCTTTTATCTCACCTTGGTCCGGCATCCATTTTACTGCATAAATTTTCGTTTGCTTGTCTGCGGATGAAAACTGAAAAATACTTTTTTTCATAGGATCTCCTCCAGATTATCTGCCAATTTCTGCTCCAACTGCCCGAAGCCATTCCTCTACCTCTTTTGCCTTTCTACGAAGACTATTCAAGGTCTCCTGCTGTTTCCTAAAAGTCTTGCCAGCCTGCCCTACCACATCCTGAGCAGTATCATACTGTTTACTGACAGTCTCACTATCACCAATAGACTGTTCCAAGCTCTCTGTAACTGCACGTATCTGTGGAACTAAATTCCTGCTTTCGGTTGCCTCCAGGCGGCCGGCAAAAGTTCCAAATCCCTCTGCCGCCTTCTCCAGACGGGAATTATGTTCATTCCAAATCTGGGTCAGATACAACACCTGGGTCTCAGCCTCCATGAGCCGTTCTTCCATTTTTTTCATCTTTTCCGCCATAAAAGAGGCTGACTGATGATACTTTCCAGAAAGATCCCGAACCTTCTCGGCTGCTTCCACAAACTGTACGCCTTCTTCTCCCAGCCTTCCTGCTTCAATTGCAGCATTCAGGGAGAGAACTCCCATCTGGTTCTCCATTTCTTCCATTTCTCCAATGCGCTGTTCCATCTCTTCCATTTCCTGACGCATCCCAGTTGCAGCAAGCTCCAACACCTCTTTAGGAGAAGTAAGCTTCCTTCCCTGGTCTATCATTTCTAATAGCTCTTTCTCCCGACGATAGATTCCCTCTACAGATCTTTGGTAAGACCCCTCCGTTTTTTCTGCTCTATCTGCAAGTACTCCAATCTCCTTTAGTAATTCACGGTTCTTGGCATTCTGCCGTTTCGCTTCACCGGCTGCTGCACTTACCGTTTCTAACAATTTCGCCATCTGGCTATCCAATTCACTTTGGCTTCCTTCCATGGTAACGATTCCCGCCTCCGTTTCCTTTTGCACCAACCGCATTTTATCTGTCACCTCGGATAATTTTTTTAAATATTTATCTGCTTCTGCCTGTTTCAAAAGCATCTCCTGCTCCAGTTCTTCCTGTTTCTTGCTTTTTCCAAACATCTGGATTCCCCTTTCTTCTAAAGTGTACCATCTATTTTTTTATTTTATCACATTTCTTTCACTTCTAACAGTAGTTCTTTACAATTATCTGCAAACTTTCCTTTCCATTGTATACATTGATTTCGGGATAATAAATAAAAGACACCACCATATCTGTGCCTTTCCCAGATATGGCCTGTTGTACCGCGTCGTTTCCATATTTTTTACCCAAAAAGTCCAGAAATTCGTCTGTCTGTCCAAAATAAACAGCGCTCATTACTGTCCCTCCCTGGCTTTGCACCTGCATCCGGCATACGTTACGGTTTTTCCCAAAAATGCCCAGAGAAAGGATATGTATATTTTTGTCTGCAAACACGGGCTTTTCATTAGACTTTCCAAAAGGCTCTAAAATATTTAATTCTTCCACTAGTATTTTGGAAATATAATCTAAGGGCATGGGAACGTCTATCACAATTTTCCCACGAAGCTCCTCTTCTGTTAATACTGTATGCTGATTTAATTTCTTCCGAAATAAATTCACATGTTCTTCTGGCAGTGACAAACCTGCCGCCATAGGATGACCGCCGAATTTGGTAAACAGCTCCTTGCATTTTGACATTTCTTCATACATAGAATAACTCTCGATGGATCGTCCAGAGCCTTTCACCCCATTCTCACCTTTGGTAAGCAAAAACACAGGCCGATGATACCTCTCCCGAATACGTCCCGCAATAATGCCTGCTAAGCTCTCATGACAGTCTGGCAGATAAATCACAAGCACCTTATCTTCTCGTAAAGAGGTTTGCTCCACCAGCTCTGCCGCCTCCCGTACTCCTTTCTCCGTCATCTCCTTGCGGCTTACATTCAAATCATATAAATCCCCAGCATATTCTGCCGCCGTGTATTCATCCTTTGCCAAAAGCAGCTCTAAAGCACGTTTTGCCGTATCCAGACGGCCGCTTGCATTGAGGCAAGGCCCTAGGACAAATCCAATATGGTAGGCTTTTATTTTCCCCAATTCAATTTGATTCCTGGCTGCCAATGCACGCATTCCATAATTTTTCGTTTGGTTTAGGGCCTTCAATCCCTCTTTTACCAAAATCCGGTTTTCTCCCACAAGACTCATCACATCCCCAACCGTAGCAAAAGCAGCATTCTCCAGATATTCCAATGCTTTTTCCGGGGAGAATCCCATTTCTTCATAAAGGGCCTGCACTAATTTGAAAGACACTGCCGCTCCACACAACTCTTTGAAGGGATAAGGGCAATCTGGCTGTTTGGGATTTACCACCGCATCTGCCGCTGGAATATGAAATATTTTCTGCCCATCTGCTGTCTCCTCATAGGGAACCTCATGGTGATCGGTAAGAACCACAGTCATTCCAAGCTCTTTTGCCAGTGACAGCTCACATGCCGCTGCAATTCCGTTGTCGCAGGTTAAAATGGTATCAATTCCATCTGCTGCTGCCTGGCGCACCAGGCGTTCATTGACCCCATACCCATCTGCAATCCGATCTGGAATGGCATAATCTATCTCAGCCCCACATACAGACAATGCGGAATACAAAATATAGACTGACTGTATCCCATCAATATCGTAATCTCCAATAATCCGAATTTTCTTCTTTTCTTTTATTTTTTCCTTTAAAATAAAAACAGCTCGCTCCATATCCTTCATTTGTTTTGGAGCATGGAGAGATTCCAAGGTTCCGTGCAGATATTCCTCTATGGCCTGTTCCCCCACAATTTCCCGATTTCGGAGAATCCGAGCTGTTACCTGATCAATGCCGAACTGGTCTGCAATTTTTTTAAAATCTGCTTTTTTTGCAGACACTACCCACTTTTCCATGTTATGCTCCTTTCAGGTTTTGTACATTCTAGAGCGTGTTTGAAAATTGCTTTCTGACAGCTGTGCGTTACACTTTGTGGGAGATTTGGGCCAAATGAAGGGCGCATAGCGGGCTATGTAACCTGAATTTGGTCCAAATATACCGCAAAGTGGGGCGTGCAGATGGCGGGAATGAATTTTCAAACACGCTCTAGTATTCTACGCCTAGAAGAATTAATCCTTTGGCTGGCATAGTAATTCCAGATTTTGCCCGGACTCCACCCTCCAAAAGCTTCACAATTTCCAAAGGTTTCCGGCTCCCCTGGCCGATTTCCACCAAAGTTCCTGCAATAATCCGTACCATATTGTGTAAGAATCCATTTCCTGTAACCAAAATATCGATCTCTTTTCCCTTCTTTACCACCTGAAGCTTAAAAATTGTGCGCACTGTGGATTTTTTCTTCTGAACATGTCTGCAAAAAGCTGAAAAATCATGGGTTCCTTCCAGATATTTGGCCCCCTCCTCCATTGCCGCCACGTCCAATGGTTCTTCTATCTGGCACATCCATTTCCGCTCAAATACATTCGGAAGATTGCTGTTGTAAATCCGATAACAGTAAGTCTTCTTTACTGCTGACAATCTTGCATGGAATCGCTCACTGGCTTCTTTCATCTCTATGACACCAATATCCTCTGGCAAATACTGATTCACATATTCCAATATTTCCGGAATGGTTTTCTCCACGGACAAGCGGACATTTGCCACCTGACCCAAAGCATGAACGCCGGCGTCAGTGCGGCCAGAACCCTGCACCTGTACATTTTTTCCTTCCAATTCTGAAAACACATGGTTTAGCTTTCCCTGGATAGTCACATCTGTGCTTTTCTGGCTCTGCCAGCCTTTATAACGGGTGCCGTCATACTCTATTGTCATTTTATAGTTTTTTTCCATCGCTTGTGCCCTCTTTTTCTGTGACAGTTTGGCCTGTAACGATTGTTACTGTTCGCTCCGTGACTAGTAACTAAAGATTACATTTCCCTATGCATCATAGCAAAATATAATGACTTTTTCAAGAAATTATAGTATACTGAAACAAGTTGATGTTTATTATAGAAATTTTACAATCACCTGATAAAAGGAGCTTTTCATGAATCCATTTGATTTAACAGATATTTTAAGAAACCACAGGGTCTACATTCAGACTCATAATTTTCCAGACCCAGACGCCATTTCCAGCGCTTATGGTCTTCAGCAGTTTTTAGATTTCCACGGTATCCCTGCAACTCTCTGTTACGATGGAAAAATCGACCGCCTTAGCTCAAAAAAAATGCTTGACACGTTCGGAATCACCATGCATTCCAAGGATAGCCTTCCCCATATGACAAAAGACGACTTCATTGTGCTGGTAGATTCTCAAAAATTAAACAGCAATGTAACAGATTTAATTGGGGATGAGGTTGCCTGTATCGACCACCACCCGATCTTTTTCGAATATGACTACTTATACCAGGATATTCAAAAGGTTGGGGCATGCGCATCTATCATTGCGTCCTATTATCAACAGACAGACACCCCCATCTCTCCAAATTGCGCTGCTGCACTTGCTTATGGAATCAAAATGGATACTGCAGATTTTAATAGAGGAACCACTTTACTGGATACCCAAATGCTTTCTTTTTTGTTTGCCCATGCTGACTGGGGACTGGTTACCCATATGTACACGAATACCATGGAATTTGATGATTTGCAAGCCTATGGAGCAGCAATCCAAAACATACAAATTTTTGGCGGCACAGGGTTTGCTTATATTCCTTTTGACTGCGCCACTGCGCTAATTGCTATTATTTCTGACTTTATTTTATCTTTGGATGTGGTAGACATTGCCATCATTTATGCTATGCAGACAGATGGAATTCGTTTTTCCGTCCGCTGTGAACAGAATCGTGTCCATGCCGGAAACCTGATTTCCCATGTGATGAAGCCTTGGGGAAGCGGCGGCGGACATTATTCTATGGCTGGCGGCATGATTCCTTCCGAACATATCCATTTGCTTGGAGAAGATATCCATATTTCTATTCAGGATTCCTTTTTGAAAGGGATTGCCCATATGGAAAAAGAAGCTGTCTCAGAGTAAGATACGCATAAGACAATATAAAAATTGTCCTTGTATGAAAAAATCACTATGAATGGTTCAAACATAGGGGAAATGGCAAAGAAGAAAAAGGCTTTACCCATTGTTCGGATAAAGCCCTGTATTTTTATTTACAATTCACAATTCTTCACTGTTCTTGGGAACGGCACCACATCTCTGATATTCGTCATACCCGTCAAATACATCACACAGCGTTCAAACCCAAGGCCAAAGCCTGCGTGTCTTGCAGTACCATATTTACGCAAATCAAGATAGAAATCATAATCTTCTTTGTTCAGTCCCAATTCTTCCATTCTCTGACAAAGCTTATCATAATCATCTTCCCTCTGGCTGCCACCGATAATCTCTCCAATTCCTGGCACCAGACAATCCACTGCAGCAACTGTCTTACCATCTGAATTGAGCTTCATATAAAATGCCTTGATTTCTTTGGGATAATCTGTGACAAACACTGGACGTTTGAACACTTCTTCTGTCAGATAACGTTCATGCTCAGTCTGCAAATCTGCCCCCCAGGACACCTTGTATTCAAAATTCTCGTTATTCTTCTCTAAAATTTCAATGGCCTCTGTATAAGTCACATGGGCAAAGTCAGAATTCACCACATGATTGAGCCGCTCTAGCAAGCCTTTATCCACAAAATTATTGAAAAACTGCATCTCCTCCGGTGCATGCTCTAACACATAACTGATAATATATTTCAACATGCTTTCTGCCAGAATCATATCATCTTCCAGATCTGCAAAGGCAATTTCCGGCTCAATCATCCAAAACTCTGCCGCATGCCTGGTTGTGTTAGAATTTTCTGCACGAAACGTAGGGCCAAAAGTATAGATGTTCTTAAATGCCATAGCGTAAGTTTCCCCATTTAACTGGCCGCTAACCGTAAGATTGGTGGGCTTACCAAAAAAATCCTGAGTGAAATCAATCTTTCCCTCTTCTGTTTTGGGAACATTATCCAAATCCAATGTTGTTACCTGGAACATCTCTCCTGCACCTTCACAGTCGCTTCCCGTAATCAGTGGTGTATGCACATATACAAAATCTCTTTCCTGGAAAAATTTGTGAATGGCATATGCAATCAGTGAACGCACACGGAATACTGCCTCAAAGGTATTTGTGCGGGGCCGCAGATGAGAAATCGTTCTCAAATATTCAAAACTGTGACGCTTTTTCTGCAACGGATAATCCGGTGTGGACTGGCCTTCAATAAGAATCTCATCCGCCTGTATTTCAAAGGGCTGCTTTGCCTGAGGCGTAGCCACTAATTTTCCTCTTACAATAATGGCTGCACCAACATTTAGTTTCTCCACCTCTGAGAAATTTGAAAGCCCATCATGATACACCACCTGCAAAGGTTCAAAGAAAGTTCCATCATTTACCACAATAAATCCAAAATTTTTGGAATTACGAATGCTTCTCACCCATCCTCCGATGGTTACCTCTTTCTCTAAAAACTCTTCTTTTCTACGGTAAAGCTCTTTAATGTTCACTAATTTAAGTTCCATAGCTCTTCTCCTTTTTCTTTCTCTCAATAGCTAATCGCAAAACATTCCATACGTTCAAAACCTATCCCTAGAACCCTTATTATTGACCAGCTTCTGAATCCTTGGGCGCTTCCCCATAGATAATGTTTAAACTCTCGGCCAACGCTTTTAAGGTCTTCTCATTCAGAAATATATTTTTCACATAAGCTTCTCCATGCTGTTCAATCAAGGCTTCCTCACTTTCATAGCCATACTCTTCCACAATACCTTTTTTATATTCCGCAAACTCTTCGTCGCCTATCTCAATGTTCTCTTTTTTTGCAATGGCCTGAACAATCATTTCCCCTTCTAAGGTATCTGAAACAACTTCTTCCATCTGCTTTTGAAACTCATCCTCTGTAACATTTGACGCTTTCAGATAGTCTTCCATCTTCATGCCATAAGACTCCAGATTTGCCTGGAACCGTTCCATATATTCATCCATTCTCTGCTCCAGCAGCCCTTCTGGAAATTCTTTTACTTTACATACTTCTTTTAATTTCTTAACAATTGCTGCCTGAGTCTCTGTTTCCTTTGTAACTGCCTTACTCTCTTCTAACTGCTCCCTGACGCCTTTTTCAAAATCTGCAACCGTATGATATCCCTGGGAGGACATGTTTTTCTCCACAAATGCATCATCCAGCATATCATAAGTCATATCTGATTTGTTGACAATCTTGTTCACTGTTACATTGAACACCACTGCCTGTCCTGCCAATTCCTGATTCTGGTAACTCTCCGGGAAGGTCAGGTCAAGGGAAACCTTTCCCCCTACTTTTGCACCAATCAGTCCATCTTCAAACCCATCAATAAAACTATTTGATCCAATCTCAAGCACCGCATCCTGAGCAGTTCCACCGTTAAAAGCCACTCCGTCTTTCAATCCTTCATAATCAATATTGACAAAATCGCCATCCTCTACCGTATCCTTATCCGTATCCTCATAAACCGGATAGCTAAGCAATGCATTGGTCATTTCATTCTTCACATCTTCATCTGTAACATCATAAGAACCAAGGCTTACCTCCATTCCTTTATAATCTCCCAGCTCCACATAATCTTCTGCATTATATTCAATGGGTTCTGCCTTTTTACCAGAATCATCCGTTTCCTCTGTACTTGTATCATCCTTCTTGTCACTATTCTCTTTTTTGTCCGTTCCACAGCCGCCTAACAGAGCTGCCACACATACTGCACAAAGCAGCATCATCATTTTTTTCTTCATAAATCATTTACCTTTCTTTTCTTACTATGAAACACAAAAACTTTCACAGTAATTAAGGATAGCACACTTTTCCAGAAATGAAAAGGTTTCATATGGCAAAACACAAATAAAACACAAATATTACCTGGTTACGGCTTTTGCCATATACCAGCGAATGTGTTATACTAGCATAAAACATGCTTTACAGAGAAAGCGAATGAAAAGGAGTTCATTATGAAACATTTATCTTTATTGACAGACCTTTACGAGCTGACCATGATGCAGGGCTACTTCAAAACCGGAACAAATGAAACCGTCATATTTGATGCATTTTACCGGACAAACCCCAGCAACGGCGGATATGCTGTCTGCGCCGGCTTGGAACAGATTATTGAATATATAAACGAGCTGCATTTTTCTGAAGAAGACATTTCTTATCTGAGAGGAATCGGCATTTTTGATGATGATTTTCTAGAATACTTAAGCAGCTTCCGGTTCTCCGGTGATATTTACGCCATCCCGGAGGGTACGGTAATTTTTCCAAGGGAACCGCTGATCAAAGTAATTGCCCCCATTATGGAGGCCCAATTAATTGAAACAGCTATTTTAAATATTTTAAATCACCAAAGCCTGATTGCTACAAAAGCTGCCAGGGTCTGCTATGCCGCTAATGGGGATAATGTGATGGAATTTGGCCTACGGCGGTCACAGGGACCAGATGCTGGTATTTATGGCGCAAGGGCAGCTATCATTGGAGGATGCTGCGGAACCTCCAATGTGCTCTGTGGAAAAATGTTTGATGTCCCCGTCAAAGGCACCCACGCCCACAGTTGGATTATGAGCTTTTCAGACGAATACACGGCTTTTAAAAAGTATGCTGATCTTTATCCTTCTGCCTGCATTCTTCTAGTGGATACCTATGATACCCTGAAATCTGGTATTCCCAATGCCATCCGGATATTTACAGAAATGCGGGAAGCTGGAATTCCTCTTACCTTCTACGGCATTCGTATGGACAGCGGCGACCTTGCCTATCTATCCAAAATTGCTCGCAAGATGCTGGATGAAGCAGGATTTTCTGATGCTGTCATCTCTGCTTCCAATGATTTGGACGAGTATCTGATTGAAAACCTGAAAGCACAGGGAGCAAAAATTACTTCCTGGGGCGTTGGCACCAATCTGATTACCTCCAAAGACTGCCCTGCCTTCGGCGGCGTATACAAGCTGGCAGCCATCCAGGATGAAAATGGAACCTTCGTGCCCAAAATCAAGCTTTCAGAAAACACAGAAAAAGTAACCAATCCTGGAAACAAAACAATTTACCGGATCTATGAAAAGGATTCCCACAAAATCAAAGCAGATCTCATCTGCCTTGCGGATGAAACCTTCGATACCACAAAAAAACTCAGGCTTTTTGATTCACTGGAAACCTGGAAGCGCACCACCTTACCAGGAGGCACCTATCTCATGCGAGAGCTTCTAATAAAGGTTTTTGAAAAAGGAAAATGTATCTATCATTCGCCAAAAGTAATGGATATTCAAAAATACTGTGAAGAGGAAAAAAATACACTTTGGAATGAAACCAAACGTTTTGCAAATCCTCATGAAGTGTATGTAGACTTATCCGATGAGCTGTTTGATATGAAACGAAAGATTCTAAATGAATTTTCTTCTGTGTTCATAGATTATTCATTTTAGATTCAAAAAAGTTTCATTTCAACAACACGAAAACTTCATTTCTTCCACATATAATGTAACCATAACAAAAGAAAATATCAGGTAATTAAATTTACATTCAATTACTTTTTTCGAATAAACTTTTTCATAATAAATGCCAGGCAGAAACTACTGCCTGGCATCCTCCCTTTTATAATATCTTATACTTCAAAAATCAAATCTCCATACGATGGCATCGGCCACATTTCCTTATCCACAATCATTTCCAGTTTGTCTACAGGCGCACGTAACGCTTCCATAGATACCTTTACTTCATCACGATAGCAGATTGCCTGAGCTCTACCTTCTTCCATTGCATACGCCTTTTCCGCTACCTCTTCTAACTTCTTCAATGCTGCCTTTGCCTCTGCCAGCAATGCAGATACATCCTTTAACAATTCTGTCTGAACACTGACATCCGCATCGCATGCCGCTTTCACAGAATTGATGGAATTCGCAAGCGCTGTTGTATACTTAATCACCGCGGGAATAATCTGTTTTCCAGCCATATCAATCATAGCGCGCGCCTCAATGTTAATGGCCTTTGCATAGCTTTCATAAAGAATTTCGCTTCTGGACTTAAGCTCTGCCTCTGTAAACACATTGAACTTCTCAAACAATGCAATTGCTTTGTCCGTAACCAAGGCTGGAACTGCATCTACCATGTTGGTAATATTAGGTAGCCCTCTGCGCTCTGCTTCCTCCACCCACTCTGGAGAATAACCATTTCCATTAAATACAATATCCTGATGATCCGTTGCCTGCTCCTTGATTAGATTATGCACAGCCATTTCAAAATCATCTGCTTTTTCCAAAACATCACTGGCATCTGAAAATGCTTCTGCTACTATGGTGTTAAGCACAACGTTGGGCGCTGCAACAGAATCCGTGGAACCAACCATACGAAATTCAAATTTATTTCCAGTAAAAGCAAAAGGAGACGTACGGTTCCGATCGGTGGCATCCTTCATAAAATCTGGCAGTGTTTTCACACCAGTCTGAAGCACTTCGCCTTTGAGACTTCGGGTTGCCTCTCCGGTACTGATTAGCTGCGTCAACACATCCTGTAACTGCTCTCCCAGAAAGACTGAAATAATAGCAGGAGGCGCTTCGTTGGCTCCCAGCCTATGATCATTTCCTGCATCCGCCGCCGACTCCCGAAGCAGATCTGCATGCTTATGGACTGCCTTCAAAATACAGGTCAATACCAACAGAAACTGAATGTTATCATGAGGTGTTTTCCCTGGATCTAATAAGTTAATGCCATCATCTGTAATAATCGACCAGTTATTATGTTTTCCAGAACCGTTTACCCCTGCAAAGGGCTTTTCGTGAAGCAAACAGGTCATCCCGTGGCGCCCGGCAACCTTTTTCAAGGTTTCCATTACCAATTGGTTATTGTCCACTGCCACATTCGCTTCTGCATAAATGGGAGCTAATTCGTGCTGTGCCGGAGCCACCTCATTATGCTGAGTTTTCGCAGTAACTCCTAGCTTCCACAACTCCTTATTGACATCACGCATATAAGCTGCAATACGCTCCCGGATTGCTCCAAAGTAATGATCATCCATTTCCTGACCTTTGGGAGGCATAGCTCCAAATAACGTACGGCCAGTAAAAATCAAATCCTTCCGTTTCAGATATTTTTCACGGTCTACCAGAAAATATTCCTGCTCTGGTCCCACGGATGGAGTCACCTTCTTAGAGGTAGTGTTTCCAAATAATCTTAGCAGTCGCAAAGACTGAACATTGATTGCTTCCATGGAACGAAGCAATGGCGTTTTCTGATCAAGAGCTTCCCCTGTATAGGAACAGAATGCAGTAGGAATACAAAGGGTAGCCCCTGCTGCATCCTGCCGCACAAATGCTGGCGAAGTGCAGTCCCAGGCAGTATAACCCCTGGCTTCAAAAGTAGCCCTAAGACCCCCAGACGGAAAAGAAGAAGCATCTGGTTCCCCTTTAATCAGCTCTTTTCCCGAAAAACTCATGAGCACTTTTCCATTTGCCATGGGAGCTGTAATAAAGGAATCATGCTTCTCCGCTGTCACCCCAGTCAATGGCTGGAACCAATGGGTATAATGAGTCGCACCTTTCTCAATCGCCCACTCTTTCATCTCATGGGCAACCACGTCTGCCGTTTCCAAATCCAATTCTCGGCCCTCGCTGATGACGTCCTTTAATCTTTTATAAACCTTCTTGGGAAGCCGTTCCTGCATAACTGCATCGTTAAATACGTTTTCCCCGAAAATTTCTGCTACATTGTAATATCCGCTCATATTCCCAACATCCTTTCCAAAAAAGGGCATTCCAAGTCTCTTGGAACACCCTTGTTCTATCACCCTTTTATGTAATTATTCTGCTTTTCCTACAGAACCGAATAATTCCATCTTCTCTTTTACTGTTGCCTTGATTGCTTCTGCACCAGGAGCTAACAGCTTCCTTGGGTCAAAGCCTTTGCCTTCCTGATCCTTGCCAGCTTCGATATATTTTCTGGTAGCTGCCGCAAAGGATAACTGACATTCTGTATTTACGTTAATCTTAGCTACACCAAGAGAAATTGCTTTCTTAATCATATCCTCAGGAATACCTGTACCGCCGTGAAGTACCAAAGGCATCTCACCTGTTTTCTGCTGAACTGCATCCAAAGTCTCGAAGCTTAAGCCTGCCCAGTTTTCTGGATATTTTCCATGAATATTGCCGATACCTGCTGCCAGCATATCAACACCCAAATCTGCAATTGCCTTACACTCATTGGGATCTGCACATTCTCCAGCGCCGATCACTCCATCTTCTTCTCCGCCGATGGAACCTACCTCTGCTTCGATAGACATGCCCTTATCATGAGCAATCTTTACTAATTCTTTTGTCTTTTCTACATTCTCATCAATTGGATAATGAGAACCGTCAAACATAATAGAAGAAAATCCTGCTTCTACGCATTTCAGGCATCCTTCATAACTGCCATGATCCAAATGGATTGCTACAGGAACTGTAATATTCAGCTCTTCCAACATACCATTTACCATTCCTACCACGGTCTTATAACCTGCCATGTATTTTCCAGCGCCCTCGGATACGCCCAGGATAACTGGTGATTTTAATTCCTGTGCAGTAAGTAAAATAGACTTTGTCCACTCCAGGTTGTTAATGTTGAACTGACCCACAGCATAGTGTCCTGCTTTTGCTTTTTGTAACATTTCTTTTGCAGATACTAACATTTCTCTTCCTCCATTTCTGCTCCCCGTCTCTTATGGGGAACGCTCCTATTTTCAGCAGATTCGCCCTGGCTTGTATTACATAGTCTTTCCCGCAGTATAATGCAGCATAAAGAAACGGCTTTTTAAATACATCAGGACAAATGCCTTTTATATTTTACCTCATTTTACTTAAAAAGAAAAGGACTTATCACAACAAATCTAACTTTTTTGTTCCAGGGAAGCTTTAGGCTTATGAGCCCCACTTTTTACCATAATCTGAATGGCTTGCTTTTCATTCTGTATCACTACTTCATCGTGATCTCCTCCATATTCCCCATCCAAGGTCCAAGAAATTTCTTCCAAGGATTTGATAAAAAGACGGTCTGTTTTAAAAGTATAAATGGAATCTGTATTATCGATAAGATTTGTAAGGCTCCCAATAATCTCATTAATTTCGATGGGGTTTTTCGGCATACGGATTAAAGTAACCTCAAAAAGCCCATCGTCTAATTCTACATTTTTGCCAGTAATATTTTTGAATCCCCCTGCAGAAGTGGAGTTGGTTACCATGCCATAAATAAACTCATCCTCAATGGTCTGCCCATCCCAGGTAACCTGTAAATGATAAGACTGTACCGCTGGAAGTCTTTTTACCCCCTCCAGAATATAGGCAATATGACCAATTCGGTTTTTTAACTCCTGACTGGTTGCATACGACACATCCGTAAAAAGTCCAAAAGCTGCAATATAGACAAAATAATTCCCGTTAAAATTTCCGATATCACAGGAAAAAGGCGTCCCTTCTACTGCAAATTTCGCTGCTTCCTCCATATTTTTGGAAAGATCCAAAGAATTGGCAAAATCGTTGGTGCTTCCTGCTGGAATATAGCCGATGGGAACTTTTCTGTTCCGTTTCATCATTCCGGTTACCGTCTCATTCAGCATACCGTCACCGCCACTGCAAACCACCAATTCATATTCTCCAGCACACCTCTCTACCAGCTCGGTAGCATCCTGAGATTTTTGAGTCGGGTAAATGGTAACCTCAAATCCACTTTTTACAAATTGGTCTACAATTTCCAATAATTTATTCTTAATCTGCCCCTTCCCGGAGAATGGGTTAAAGACGAATAAAAGCTTTTTCCTTTCCATGGTTTCCCTCCTAATCTGCTCTGTCCACGCTCCGTCTAACCAGAGGGGCATTTAAAAATACTTCCAGACTCCAAAATTTATCCACCAAAAATAATTTTAAGACGTATACTAATCCTTCAAAAATTGCCGGATAGATTCCATTGCATCTGCTTCCCGTTCCCCGTCTGTGGTTACTTTAATTTCCTCCCCTTCTAAAAGCCCTATGCTCATCATGCCCATCATGCTCTTTGCATTGATTCTTTTTCCATCTTTTTCCAGATAAATACTGCATGAATAGTAATCTGCCACCTGCACCAGCTCTGCCAGTATACGCACATCTGTCCCATTTTTAATTTTTACTTTCATGGTTTCCTGCAACATAATACCTGCCTCCTTTTCTACAAGGTATTGCCCCCTCACCTCCGGTTTGGCGGCACGTTGGGGAAAGGTATGTTGATAAATTCTTCCCGCTTCCCTTCCCCCTGCTTTCCGCCTTACATATTCTCACAACTTTTCTGTCTCATCTCTTCTGCTATCTCACACAGTTTGCGCAACCTATGGTTGACGCCGGATTTTCCAACTGCTGGTTCCAAATAAGTTCCCAGCTCCTTTAAAGGAGCTTGAGGATATTGTAACCGTACCAAAGCAATCTCCCTTAAATTATCTGGCAAACTGTCCAACCCCTTGGTATTTCTGATATAATTGATATCCTCTAGCTGCTTCACTGCCGCGCTAACTGTCTTATTGATATTGGCTGTCTCACAATTCACCTGACGGTTGACGGAATTACGCATTTCCTTAAGAATACGCACATTCTCTAAATTCAACAAAGCTATATGGGCTTCCATTATATTTAACATATCTACAATCTGTGCACCTTCTTTTAAGTACACCACATGGTTCTTCTTGCGCACAACAACTTTAGCATCCATATCAAAGCTATTGACAATATCCATCATCTGCCTGGCTTTTTCCTCCCCAGTACATACAATCTCAAAATGGTAAGATTTCTCTGGGTCGCTCATAGAACCTGCACTTAAAAAGGCTCCTCGGATAAAAGCTCTGCGGCAACAAGATTTTTGTACTAGCAATCCTGATACCAGCTCTCTGGTACGGATATCTTCGTTTTTCTCATTTCTCCACTTGACCGCCTGCAATACTCTGCAAATTTCCTTCCATCCATATAGAGAAATTACAAACGTCCTGCTTTTATGAAGATAAATATTCTGCCTGACTGCTATTCTGCAAGTGACCTGAAAGGTCTGCTTCATCAAAATAAAATATTTCCGGGCAAGGGAAAGATTTTCGGTGTAAACCCGCAAAACATTTTCTCTCCCTGTCCCTTCCAGCTTCCCGGCAAAGCTTAAGATAGCTGCAATTTCTGCAATTTGGCAATGTCTGCCTTTATTGATGTGGCGTGATAATTCTTCTTTTACCTGACCGGAAAAGGACATAAAACCTTCCTCCCACCGTTCTTTTTTATTTGCCCCGCAGTGCATCCTTCTGGATGTCCCTGTGGTCAATCTTAACCCCAAATTCCTTCCGGTTTTTCAGTTTCTCATAAAGACCATTAGCCAGAGTAACAGAGCGGTGCTTCCCACCTGTGCATCCCACACTGATGACAAGCTGAGTCTTACCCTCTGCGATATAATTAGGTATCAAAAACTTCACCATATCTTCCAGTTTGTCCAGAAACTGCCCTGCTTCTTTATGCTGCATAACAAATTCCTGGATTTCTTTATCATTTCCAGTCTTTGCCCGCAATCCCTCCACATAATAAGGGTTGGGCAAAAACCGTACATCAAACACCAGATCAGAATCTGTGGGAATTCCATACTTAAATCCAAAGGATACAATGGTAATAAACAAATTTTTATAATCCTGATTCTGTACAAAAATTTTCTCCAGCTCTGTTTTCAATTCCCTGGTCAGCATATTACTGGTGTCTATGATATAATCTGCCTGCTTTCTTAAAAATTCCAGGCGTTTTCTCTCTTTTTGTATCCCTTTATCCACACGCTCCCCTGCTGCAAGAGGATGGGAGCGCCTTGTCTCCTTATACCGCTTTACCAGTACTGCATCTGTGGAATCCAGATAAAGAATCTCAAAAGAATTTCCCGTTTGTCCACACCTGTCCAAAACATCTTGCAGCTCGCCCAATGCCTGGCCGCTGCGAATATCTACCCCAACTGCCACCTTCTGCAGTTCTGCCCCTGGCACATTTGCCAGCTCTGCAAACTTTTCAATTAGAACAATTGGCAAATTATCCACGCAAAAGTAACCAATATCTTCCATAATCTTCAATGCAGTACTTTTTCCGGCCCCGGACATTCCTGTTAAAATTACAAATTTCAATACCTAACCTCCCTAACCTACGCCGGAACATCCATTCCTGACAACTACGCAACGATTCCGCTGCCATCCGTATCTTCAAAAATCTCCTATAAATTTGACCTCTGGCTGTAAACGAACCCCAAACCTTTCTTCCACCTGTGTCTGTACATCAGACATCAACTGACGGATATCCGCTGCTGTTGCATTCTCCTTATTAATCACAAAGCCACAATGCTTTTCCGATACCTGGGCTCCGCCTACTTGATAGCCCCTAAGCCCAGCATCTTCAATCAGCTTCCCAGCAAAATACCCTTCTGGCCGTTGAAAGGCGCTGCCAGCGCTTGGGTACTCCAAGGGCTGTTTCTCCCGTCTTTTATTCCTTAATTCAGCCATCCGGTTTAAGATTTCTTCTTTGTTCCCCTTCGTAAGACAAAGCTCTGCCTGTAAGACAATGTAATGATTCTTTGCAATACAGCTTTGACGATATCCCAGTTCCAGTTCTTCCAGATTCAGATCCTTTTCCTGGCCTTCCTCTGTCAAAACTGTCACTTTCTTTAAAATATGTTTCATTTCACCGCCATAGGCCCCTGCGTTCATTACCACAGCTCCGCCAATACTCCCTGGAATTCCTGCTGCAAATTCCATGCCAGTCAGCTCTTGTTCCGCTGCCTGTCGCGCTACAGAAAATAATGAGGCTCCAGCTTCTGCAATTACTGTATTCCCTGTGATTGTAATCTGATCCGCCATCTTGCCAATTTCTATTACCATTCCCTGGATCCCCTTATCGCCAACCAGAAGATTGCTCCCATTGCCAATCACCATCCATGGAATATCAAATTCCTTGCACAAAGCCAGCACTGGCTGTATTTGACTCCGTTTGGGACGTACATAATACTCTGCCGGACCTCCCACTTTAAAGGTCGTATGTCCTCCCATGTTCTCCTTCGTACAGCACTGTTCACTGTTTAGTATTTCCCCCAATCGCCTCAAAAAAATCTCTTTCACATTACGCCTCTTTCAAAAATGCCCCATAGCCCCGCTTTGCCTCATACAAGTCCACTTTACTGATAATTTCCCATGGGGCATGCATATTCAGCACTGCTACACCGCTGTCAATGACGGACATATTATAGTTTGCCAGAATATAAGCAATGGTTCCTCCACCGCCCTGATCTACCTTTCCAAGCTCAGAAGTCTGGAAGGCTACTTCATTATCATCCATAATTCTTCTCAATTCAGCCATATATTCTGGGTTTGCATCATTAGAACCGCCTTTTCCTCTGGAGCCTGTATATTTGTTGAACACCAGACCATTTCCAAAATATGCACAATTTTTCTTCTCCATAGTGGAAGCATACAAAGGATCATAGGCAGCGCTTACATCCGAGGAAAGCACTTTGGAATTGCTCATAACACGGTTAAATTTAATCTGATGAAAGCCTTCCATATTATCCAAAATCTCTGCCACTGTGTAGGCAAAGAATTGAGACTGCATGCCAGTTGCTCCTACACTTCCAATTTCTTCTTTGTCTACCAATAGACACACACTGGTCTTTTCACAAACGTCTGTCTCTGCAATTGCTGCAAAAGAAGAATAAGCGCATACCCTGTCATCATGTCCATATCCCATAATCATACTGCGATCAAACCCGTAGTCTCTGGCTTTTCCAGCAGGAACCACCTCAATCTCTGCGGACAGAAAATCTTCTTCTTCAATATTATATTGTTCTTTTAATATATTCAGTACATTTGTTTTTACCGTCTCCTTGGCTTTCTTCTCTTCCTCTTCACTTTCAAAAGGAATACTTCCCACTAAAACATCCAGATTTTCCCCTTCAATCACCTTTGCCGCTTTTTTCTCCAACTGTTCTCCAGCTAAATGAATCAACAAATCGGTAACGCCAAATACGGGATCCTCTTCTTTTTCTCCGATATTTACAATTACTTTTGTCCCATCTTTTTTCACAATAATTCCATGAAGCGCCAAAGGAAGGGTAACCCACTGATATTTTTTCACACCCCCATAATAATGGGTATCCAGCAATGCCAGCTCTGTATCTTCATAGAGAGGCACCTGCTTCAAATCCAGCCTGGGAGAATCCACATGGGCGCCTAAAATATTCATTCCCTTCTCCAGAGACTCCTTGCCAATTACAAATAACGCCAATAATTTTCCCATATTCTCTGCGTATATTTTATCTCCAGTTTTAATGGTTCTGCCAGAAGCCAGGATATCTTTTAAATCTTCAAAGCCTGCTGCCTTTGCCTGCTCGATCAGCTCAGTCACGCACTCCCGTTCTGTTTTGCAATCAGAAATAAATTTTTTATATTTGTCTCCAAATGCAAATACCTCCTCCCGTTTTCCTTCTGGATATTTCTTCCATGCATTCTTTCTTTCCATCGCTTTCTTCCTCCTGCTTCTATACTTTTATCAATTACCATCTTACTCATTCTGGGAAAATTCCCAGTCATATCATTCCTCTTCCTCATCATCGGACTTCTGCAAATTTTCTTGTACCCGGCGGTATAGCTCCTTGGCTGCGTTATATCCCATCTTCTTCTGTCTGTGGTTGGCGGCTGCTGACTCACAGATGACTGCCAGATTACGGCCTGGACGAATAGGTAAGGAATGACATACTACTTTATTTCCAAGAAATTCTGTATATTCCTCCTCCAGCCCCAATCTGTCATATTCATTTTCCTTCTTCCAGTCTTCCAATTTAATCACTAAATCGATGTTCTGTTTTTCTTTCACACACTCCACACCAAACAGGGTCTTTACATCAATAATTCCCACGCCTCGCAGTTCAATAAAATATCTGGTAATATCTGGGGCAGTTCCCACCAATATATGCTTGTTAATTTTGCGGATCTCCACCACATCATCACTCACCAACCGGTGTCCTCTACGAATAAGCTCCAGCGCCGCTTCACTTTTTCCAATGCCGCTTTCTCCCATAATCAGCAGACCTTCCCCATATACATCCACTAAAACGCCATGAATGGAAATGCAGGGCGCCAGCGCTTCTCCCAGATAATAAATCAGTTCTGCCATAAACGCAGATGTGCCATAATCCGTAGAAAGTATTGGTGTGTCATATTCGGTTGCAATTCGAAGAAGATCCTCATCTGGTTCCAGATTTCGGCTGAAAATAACGCAGGGAACATTATGTGAAAAAAATTTCTGATATAAAACCAATTTCTCCTCATAGTCTATTTTCTGCATATAGGTATGCTCCACCCTACCTACAATCTCAATCCTGCTATTGTCAAAATAATCAAAATAGCCTGCTAGCTGCAACGCTGGACGGTTCACCTCTGCGTTGTCCACCTTCCGATTTCTGATATCCACCTCTGGATTCAGCACTTTCAAATTCATTTTTTCTACGATTTTTTTTACACTTACGCCTTTCATCCGAGTCTCCCTTTCTCCCGTTGGAAATTTTCACTCACCTATATTTTTAATCTTATCACAGTTACGATTCTTCTTCAATATCAGGTCTGGGGAAAAAATTCGCAAATGCTCCTAAGGGCATCACTGTCAGGAATTTTTTTCTATATTCTCCTTATGAAAAAATTCGTAAACTGCCAAAGCTGCCTGTTCATTCATAGATGGAATTTCCTGTAATGTCTTCTTATCTGCTTCCCGAATGGCATCTAGGGACAAAAACCTTTTCATTAATGCTTTTCGCCTTGCAGCGCCGATTCCTGGAATATCATCCAGAACAGAGTGTACCTGCTCCTTACTCCGCAAGGATCTATGATATTCAATCGCAAACCGATGGGCTTCATCCTGAATTCTGGTAATTAGCTTAAATCCCTCGCTATGACGGTCAATGGGTATCTCCTGATTATGATAGTATAACCCACGAGTACGATGATTATCATCCTTTACCATCCCACATACAGGTATCTTTAATTTGAGCTCCTCTAACACCTTTAATGCAATATTAACCTGCCCTTTTCCGCCGTCCATCATAATCAAATCTGGAAAACGGGTAAAACTTCCATATTCATTTTCTAAGTTTCGTTCCTTTAATTCTTCCTGTTCCTTCACTCCATGAGAAAACCGCCTAGTTAGTACTTCATACATGGAAGCATAGTCATTTGGTCCAGTCACGGTACGTAGTTTGAATTTCCGGTAATCGCTGCGCTTCGGCTTTCCCTTCTCGTAAACTACCATAGAGCCAACGGTTTCAAATCCACTGATATTGGAAATATCAAATGCCTCTACTCGTTTCACCTCTTCCAAATCCAATAATCTGCCAATTTCTTTTAACGCTCCTATGGTTCTTCCTTCTTCCCGCTTGATTTTTTCCTTATCCTGAGAAAGCGCCATGAAAGCATTCTGGGCTGCTAATTCCACTAATTTTTCCTTTGTGCCTTTTTTGGGTACACGAATATATACTTTCTGTCCCCGCTTTTGGCTCAGCCATTCTGCAATCACTTCCTTCTCTTCTACTTCCTCCTGAAGCATCAATTCCCTTGGGATAAAGGGCGTCCCCGCATAAAACTGTTTCAGGAAAGTAGCAAGCACCTGGGGCCTCATATCCTCACTTCCTATATTTACATGAAAATGATCTCTCCCAATCAACCTTCCATCCCGCACAAAAAACATTTGAACAACAGCGTCCTCCTGATCCGACGCCATGGCGATAATATCCTTATCCTCTCCATCCGAACTGGTAATTTTCTGTTTCTGGGCAATTTGCTTGACTGCCTTCAACAATTCTCGATACTCAATGGCCTTTTCAAAACTCATTTCTTCAGAAGCAGCCTGCATTTTTTCTTCCAATTCTTTTAATACAGGCTGATAATTTCCATTCAAAAATTCCAAAACACGGTTAATCTGCTTCCGGTAATCCTCCTTACTAATATTCCCTTGACAAGGGGCCATACATTGATGAATATGGTAATTCAAGCAAGGCCGTTCTTTTCCAATATCCTTGGGAAGGACACGATTACACGTCCGCAGCAAGTATATTTTTTGAATGAGCTCTATGGTTTCCTTCACTGCCCCTGCACTGGTATATGGGCCAAAATACCGAGATTTGTCTTTTTTCATCTGACGTGAAAAGAGGACTCTGGGAAAATCCTCTCCCAGCGTCACTCTAATATAAGGGTATGTCTTATCATCCCTCAGCATAGTATTATATTTTGGCCGATGTTCTTTAATAAGATTGCATTCCAGAATCAATGCTTCCAGTTCAGAATCCGTAATAATATACTCAAAACGTTCAATCTGCCTTACCATCTGTTCTTTTTTCAATCCTTCGTTATGGCTTGGACGAAAATATTGCCGGACCCGATTCCGCAGGCTGACAGCTTTTCCCACATAAATAATAGCGTCTTTGGCATCATACATGAGATATACGCCCGGTTTCTGTGGGAGTTTTTTTAATTCTTCCTGAATATCAAACATTATTTTAATTCCTTTAACAATTGATCCAAATAATCTTCTCCATCATCTTCCGTACTACTTTCTTCAGCTCTTACCACTTGGGGAGCTGCCTGCTTTTTCTCCGCTTTTTTCACTGGCTCTGATATCGTAGGAGCAGTTTTTGCCTTTTTCACTGGCTCTGATATCACAGGAGCAGTTTTTGCCTTTTTTCCACTACCCTTTTTCACTGGAAAAAATCCCAGTTCTTCCGGTGTAGCCGGAACTGTCCCAACCACAGCCTTTTTTGGTTCAACAGGGCTTTTTTCTTTCTCCGTTGCTACTGGTCCATTCACTATTTCTGGGACAATCTCTATTTTCTCTCCCAAGTCTACCATCTTAGAAATCTTTTCTTCTTTCACCTCTATGGTAGCAGGAATCCTTTCCGCCCTTACTTCTACTGGTGCAGGAACCTCTTCTGTCTTCACCTCTACAGTAGCAGGAACCCTTTCCGTTTCTGACCTGGCTGCATGCACATTGTTCTGTCCAAGGGAATCTTTATGGAAATCCTCTGCTGCTTGCAAATCTGCCAGTTTCTGTGGAATTGCTTCTCCCTCTAAGGTATTCACTTCCAAAAACAATTCCTCTTCTGCCTCTTCCATACTAGAAACAGGTTTCTCCTGAGGAAATGGGATTGGTAATTCCTTCACCTTCAAGGTATCAACTAAAATCTCATCTTCCTGCATCTGCACCTCTGGTTTCTCTAATTCCTGACGATGCATTTTAGGCTGCTTTACTTCCTGATGATGTATTTCCTCCGCTCGAAATTCCTCTGCTGTTTTTTCTGCCTCGGTTTTTTCCTCCGGCTCTGGAATCCCTTTTAACTCTCGGAAAATCTTCATGAATTCTTTTCCAGTAATTGTCTCATTCTCATACAGATATTCGGAAATCTTATCCAAAATGCTTCTATTTTCCTGAAGGAGACGAACTGCTTCGTCATAACTTTCCTTTAAAATCCGCATAACCTCTTGGTCAATCTGAGCAGCAGTCTCTTCACCGCAATTTAAACTTGCCCTTCCATCCAGGTATTGATTTTCAATGGTTACCAGTCCCATAAGGCCAAATTTATCTGACATACCATATTGTGTCACCATGGCCCTTGCAATCTTTGTAGCCTGCTCAATATCATTGGAAGCTCCGGTAGTTACAGAATCAAAAACAATTTCTTCGGCCGCCCGGCCGCCCATGTAAGTAACAAGATGGGCAATCAGCTCATTCTTAGTCATCAGGAACTTTTCTTCCTCTGGCACCTGCATGGTGTAACCCAAAGCCCCCATAGTTCTTGGCACAATGGTAATCTTCTGTACAGGTTCTGCATCTTTTTGCAAAGCCGTAACCAATGCATGTCCCACTTCATGATAAGCAACCATTTTCTTTTCCTTTGGTCCCATAATCCGGTCTTTTTTCTCTTTTCCAGCAATTACCACTTCCACGGATTCAAATAAATCCCCTTGATTTACATACTTTCTTCCATGCTTTACCGCATTGATTGCTGCCTCGTTAATCATATTGGCAAGGTCAGAGCCTACTGCTCCTGAGGTTGCCAGCGCAATAGCGTCCAAATCTACCGAATCATCCAAAAGCACATTCTTGGCATGAACCTTCAAAGTCTCTATTCTTCCCTTTAAATCTGGCTTATCTACAATAATCCTCCGGTCAAACCGACCCGGTCTTAGCAATGCCTTGTCCAATACCTCCGGCCGATTGGTTGCTGCTAAAATCAAGAGACCTTTGGAGGTGTCAAATCCATCCATCTCTGCCAGAAGCTGATTCAAAGTCTGCTCCCTCTCATCATTGCCGCCATATCTGGTGTCACGGCTCTTACCAATGGCATCAATTTCGTCAATAAAAATAATACATGGCGCCTGTTTCTGAGCTTCTTTAAATAAGTCTCTCACACGGGATGCACCCACTCCCACAAACATTTCCACAAAATCAGAACCTGCCAACGAGAAAAAAGGAACCTTAGCTTCCCCGGCAACCGCTTTGGCCAGCAGCGTCTTACCAGTTCCTGGAGGGCCTACCAGCAACGCTCCTTTGGGCAGCTTTGCCCCGATATCTGTATATTTCCTGGGATTGTGCAGAAAATCCACAACCTCCTGCAATGATTCCTTTGCCTCCTCCTGGCCTGCCACGTCCCGAAATGTGACACCTGTACTCTTCTCAACATAAACCTTAGCGGTACTCTTTCCAACTCCCATCATACCGCCGCTTCCCATTTTCCGGAAAATCAGAAAATACAGTAACACCCATACCAGCACCAACGGAAGAATATAGCTTAGCATATTCCACATAATCATCGAAGAAACATCTTCTACTGTCCCGGAAAACTTCACATCGTGTTCCTTAAGAAGGGGAAGCAGACTTTCATCATTCAATTCCGCTGTATAATAATTAATTCTGTAGAGCTTATTCTCACCCTTTGGAATAATATTTATCCTGCTAGATGTGAATGTCACAGACTCTACCTTGTCCTGCTCTACCATATTAATAAACTCTGAATATGTGATTTCCTTATTCGTTGCATCCTTTGCACAACTGTTTAACAGACTTGTAAGAAACAATACCAGCAGAGCAGCTAAAATAAAAATCATAATTGTCATTCCGTTTTTATTGTTACCGCCGTTATTGTTTCCACCATTATTATTGTTGTTATTTCCTTTGTTCTCCATTTATTTCCTCCTAAATGCCGCAGCCATCTATTTCGCGACACCTCTTTATTATATGTGTATTTGTCCTGAAAATCAATACAATTCTCTGAAACTTTTCTTCCGGGTTTCTAAACTTTTTATAAACAAATATGATAACTTTCCTGTCATCATCCTTACAAAAGTTGTGTACGAAAAACACTTCATTTATGTAACATTTCTTACATAAATTGAATATTTTCTTAGAAAGTTCTGGCTTTCTTCTGCTACAGGTTGTATAATGTATTAATTGTTAGAAAAAATGTTCATAAATCTAAAGGAGGAACTACCTATGCCCGTAAAATACGTCTTTGTCACTGGCGGCGTCGTTTCTGGTCTCGGCAAAGGAATCACCGCTGCTTCCCTGGGACGTCTACTGAAAGCCCGGGGTTACAAAGTCACTATGCAGAAATTTGACCCCTACATCAATATTGACCCTGGCACCATGAATCCTATTCAGCATGGAGAAGTGTTTGTTACGGATGATGGCGCAGAAACAGATTTGGATTTGGGTCATTACGAACGTTTTATTGATGAAAATTTAAGCAAAAATTCTAACGTTACCACTGGAAAAGTTTATTGGTCTGTACTGCAAAAAGAACGCCGGGGCGATTACGGCGGCGGCACTGTTCAGGTAATTCCCCATATTACCAATGAAATAAAAAGCCGGTTCTACCGGAATTTCACTACAGAGGAAACACATATCGCCATTATTGAAGTCGGCGGTACGGTAGGTGATATAGAAAGTCAGCCATTTTTAGAGTCCATCCGCCAGTTCCAGCATGAGGTGGGCCATGAGAACGCTATTTTAATCCATGTGACCCTGATCCCCTATATCTCTGCTTCCGGGGAGATTAAGACCAAGCCTACCCAGGCCAGCGTAAAGGAACTACAGGGTATGGGAATTCAGCCAGACATTATTGTCTGTCGTTCCGAACACCCCTTAGACGAAAGCATCAAAGATAAAATTGCATTATTCTGTAACGTACCTGACAGCCACGTACTTCAGAACTTAGATGTAGAATATCTATATGAAGCTCCTCTTGCTATGGAAAAGGAAAATCTGGCCCAGGTAGCTTGTGAATGTCTCCATCTGGATTGCCCAGAACCGGACTTAACCGACTGGATTGATATGGTAGACGCTTTACGCAATCCCAACAAGGAAGTAGAAATTGCACTGGTAGGAAAATACATTTCTCTCCACGATGCCTATATTTCTGTGGTAGAAGCTCTAAAGCATGGAGGAATTGCAGAACGCGCTACAGTAAATATCAAATGGGTTGACTCTGAATTGTTAAATGAAGAAAATATGGACCAAATTCTTGGGGATGTACAGGGGATTTTGGTTCCTGGCGGTTTTGGCGACCGCGGCATTGACGGAAAGATCCTTGCCTGCCAGTATGCCAGGGAGCATCAGATTCCATTCCTTGGCCTGTGCCTTGGCATGCAGCTTTCTATTGTGGAATACGCCCGGCATATCTGTGGACTGCGCAATGCCCACAGTATAGAATTAAACCCCAACACCCCGCACCCCGTGATTGCACTGATGCCAGATCAAAGCGATGTGGAGGATATTGGTGGCACCTTACGGTTAGGCTCTTATCCCTGTGTTCTGGACAAGTCCTCAAAGGCTTATCAGGTTTACGGCGAAGAGACCATTCATGAAAGACACCGTCATCGGTATGAAGTAAACAATGATTATCGTTCTGTCCTGACAGAACATGGAATGAAACTGTGCGGCCTTTCCCCAGATGGGCGAATTGTAGAGATGGTAGAAATTCCTGATCACCCTTGGTATATTGCCACACAAGCACACCCAGAGCTGAAATCCAGGCCAAATCGCCCCCACCCACTTTTCAGAGGATTTGTGGAGGCAGCATTGAAAATGAAATAAAGGTTTTTGGTAAAATAATGCGAAAGGCACAATCAGAAAAATGTCATTTTCTGACTGTGCCTTTTGTATTATGCATAAATTCAATACATCTCTTATACTTTTTTCACTTCGCATATAGTAACCCCAACAGATTCGCAAATTGGCTGAAAATCCTCTTTTTTTTGGCAGCTTATCCCTGGAAGCTCTGCTCTGCCATTCTGAAATTGAATTCTTGCTTTTGCTCTATGACAATCTGTTTCGTTTAAGAGCTTTTTCTCTATCCCATATTGGAATCTGCGTTCCAGATGCATAGCATATATTTTCAAGTTTTCTTTTATCAATTCAAAATATTCTTCCTCACAAACAAAAGGTTTTCGACTTTTCTCTATCATCTGAGTCATCAGGCTAATCTGATCCTTCGTAAACTTTCCTCGAGCATAATTTCTTTTGACGACCTGATAAAACAGATGTACCACTTGCTTTTTATAATTATTTTCATCTGGTTTATCTATCATCTTCAACAATTCAAATGTTTTTTCTGCAATAAAAACACAACAGGATATTTGATCCTGTATATCTTCTGCATGATACAGCTGGTTCACTTCCTCTAAAATATCATTCGTAAGCACAGATTGTTCCTGTTCTTGTAACATATCATACCACAATCATTCTCAATTCATCCAGACTTCCACACACTGCCACACATGGATACTTTTCTAATTCTTCTTTTGTGGTAGTGCCTGTAGTAACCCCTACAAATTCTACTCCTGCTGCTTCTGCTGCCTTAGCATCCACAATACTGTCTCCCACATACAGCGCCTGTTCCCTGGAAAGTTTAAAGCTTTCCATTACCAGCAGCAACCCCTCTGGGTCCGGTTTTGGGTTCTTCACATCCTCCCCACCTACAATCATATCAATGTAATCTGCCCCATGATATTTATCTAAAATGGCATCGATACGATAATGATATTTTGTAGTTACAATCCCTGTCCGAAGTTTTTGGTCCTTCAGATACCCAAGCAGCTCCAAAGCGCCTGGAAACAGCTCTGTATGGGCTGTCATTACCATATCTGCTTTCTCTCGAAAATATGTCTCAAACATTGCTGCCGCTTCTTCTGATGTGTCATTTGTTAGAGTACGATACGTTTCTTTCAGGGAAAGCCCTATGGTTTTCCTAATTTCCTCTCGCTGTCTTAGAGTATGTCCTAATTTTTCCAACCCGTAGTTGGCACTTGCCACAATCCCTTCTGTGGCATCTCCCAGGGTATAATCAAAGTCAAAAATCACTGCCTGATATTTCATTTTCCTATCCTCCATAAACATTTGATTTGGCTGCTCAGCCTGTCAAAGTCCCATTGCTTTTCACTGTTTCTTCTACTGTTTGGATCATTTACATAAAATCCCTTTTCATCATAACCTCGCAAAAGAATAAAATGTCCCGTAGTGGTGAAATCTCCTGGGCGCATACTGCATATTACCACGCTTCCTTCATCCAAAGCATTTTTTATCTGAGTTTCTCCCAATGGAAGCTCTTTGCCGGACATTCCTAAATTTGTTGCCCCTGTTGTAAAAAAATCCCAACTTGTCCCTGCCTTGGTATAAAATCCACCTTCATATGCATACTTTGCCATTGCACGTGGATTCATGGAAGTATCCTCTGTGAGATACAAGTAAGCCATGGTCATGCAAGTGGGGCCACAGCCTGCAATCGCAATCATATCCTGTCCATAACTGTCATATCCCCAACGCATATCCCATTGGAGCAAAAGCGGAACATGCCCAGACTGAAATTCCCCTGATAAATCAATTTCTTTTCCCATATAATCTGCCCGATTTGAATACCCGATGACAAAATCATAGGTTTCCTCATTTTTTTCCAACAATTCCTGTAATTCTTTTGAGTCATCTCCTCCAAAATCTTTTTCCAATTGATCTAGAAATTGTTCTGCCTGCACTCTTTCCCGTCCCTGCAACAAAATTTTTCCTGCTGTTGGCAAAGAAACTGCAAATAAGTATACTACCCCAACTCCAAACAAAATCCTGGCCATTTTATGTTTTTTTCTTCGGTTCCTTTTTTTGGCGGAAGCCATTGTTCTTTTTCTGGGCTTGTTGATACTGTCCTCTTTGTCAAAATCTATATAATATGCTCCTGGAATCACTTGCAATTCCCAATCTTGATTTGTTTCTTTCCTTAAAACCTTTCGTCCCATAAACGCTCCTTCTTTCCATCACTAGCTTACTGCTGGCTTATTTTAACTGTAAAACTTCTGTTTCCTAAATATGTTGCATCCATCCAGATACTTTACAATTATTATAAGAAAAAGAGTTTATGGGTTTTTGCGTTTTTTCTCCCAAAATAATTAAGATATTCTTAAATCAATAACAAAATTCCCTCATCTCCTGCCTAATCTCATATTATCATCCCCAAAAATTTTTTCAAGCATTTTTAACTTTTTTATAAATATACACTGACCGCATATGTATAAGTATTTCAAATCCTAAATTTTTAAGTTTACCTTCTCAAAGCACCCCCAGCAAAGACTTCCACATTTTATTTTTAGCAGTAACAGTCCCATCTGGACTTCTATATTTCAGGACATTTTTCTGATACAGGTTCACTGCTGCTTCCATGCCTTTTCCAAAGCAGGGCGGCTCCCCTTTGTCAGCCTCAATTTCCCCTGTATAATATCCAAGAGCTTTCAGCCTTCGTTCTAAAGGCGTTACCACGCTATGATGTTTGTGATTGTTTCTAGATACCGTTACAGTATTTCCGACGGTTTCATCTCCGGCAATGCCGTCTGGATGAGAGCCAGTGGCTTTTTGCACCTCAAGGATAAACTGTTTTTGCGTGTAGGCGGAATCCTGCTCCTGGCCTGCTTCATTTTCTTCCTCTTTTCCTCCAGAATGAATCACCTTTCCCTTTTCGTCATAAACATTCTGACCTGGTTTGCAGTCCGCAATGGCAAAGTCTTTCCTATGGTAAGCCCCAGTCTGATTCTGGCAGATGCCATTTTTCCATCCAGTTCCGACACGATACCAGATTTCCTTTTTCTTATCTTCCTCCGGCTGCACAGGTTCCTTATTTTCGGTCTGCTCTTTTACAGGCTGTCCAATCTGCTGTTTAAAATCTTCCCATAATGCTGGATCATCCATCATTCTACGCGGACAGTATTTCCCCTTTGCATCAAAATGTCGGATCACTCTCTCTGCCGGGGTTCCGGTTTCTTTTATCAAATATTTTACCAGAGCAATGGCATTCTGGCGAGCCTTTCTATAATTCCCATCCTCATTTACACAAATTTCAATGTTGATGGTATTACGGTTGTTTGCATCATGAATGGCATGATTTCCACCATATTCACGACCGACAGAATATGTGCCATCTTTATGCTCCGCTGCCTGGTAAATTCCGTCTGATCCTGCATAATACTGAACAGATGTGCTTAAATGTCCAAGGAACTGCGCCTCGGCATGACGCCTGGCTCCCGCTCCTTTTGCAAAATTGTCCGTCTCATGAATGACAATATATTTCACATTATTTTTTCCTGCATATGTATTTTTTGATGAAATGTATTCTTTATTGATCTCCATAAGATTTCCCTCTCTTTCTGATATCATTATTTTTCTTTCGGCACTTCTGGCAATCCTGCCAGTGACGTGAGCATTGACACCACTCCTGACAATGCTGCCGTTCCAAGGATTACTTTCCAATCAACGGCCTCAATGGTTGCTGCTGCCGGGATTAATGCCACGGCATTTTGCGCCATGGTCTTTACCGCCCGGATTCCCGCTGCTTTCATCCACCTTTTCGCTTTTTCACTCATACATTCATTCCTCTCTTTCTTTTGACTCTTCCGGCATGTCCAGAAGTGTGTGATAAAGTTTCGTTGCCACATCATTTCCTCCAAGGTTATGATAGGATTCATAAACCTTTTTCATGGATTCTTTTGCATAAATTGGACAGTACTCCCTGTCCTGGTACTTATTGTAATTCTGCACAATGCTTTCCCGGAGCAGGCTTTGCACGCCCTCCGCAATGGCCGCGCTTTTGTGCTGTTCATCTTTGAGCCGTTTCTTCATATCCCTATACAGACATCCGAGAACAAATGTTACAATAGCAAACAGCCATTCCATCCAGTTTTTCAAAATAAAATCCCACACTGCATTCATTCACCTCCCTTTTTTGGCATAAGAAAAACACTCAAAGAATCACCTTTGAGTGCTTTTGATTAGGCAAAATATTGAATTCAACTATCTAAGGTCAAGAATAAGAGGAAAAACCCATTTTACATGCTAACTGTGTAACGCCCTTCTTGGGACTTCCTTCTTTTCTACGCTCATTGTCTGAAGCTCTTTAAAGTCAATTCCTCTGAAAACATTTTTTCATGTAATTGACGGAATATTCTAAAAATAAAAGATTTTTAACATTTTTTCTGTTTATAATTTAGACATATTTTGTTCTTCTATGTTTGATACCTCTTACTTTAATTTCACCAAACTTTCCCATCTTTTCCTGTTTTTTATAAATTTATATTGATTCTTCTGTAAATCCTATTTTTTTCCCTTATCGTAAGCTAAACACCGGAATCAATTATGTCACTAACCGCTTTATC
>ERZ778511.194-NODE-194-length-61108-cov-8.960084_pt1 | contig 61108 bp, 50 predicted proteins | sample MGYA00510347_ERZ778511 | MGnify/ENA primary metagenome ERZ778511 (study PRJEB29527, sample SAMN07138967) | mouse gut metagenome | material: feces | host: mouse | place: China:Nanjing | collected 2016-01-25 ...
GGAAAGATACTTTCACGCGTTAGCGTGACAAGGTCTTTCCTATAGAATAAAAAAGCAACGGCAGATACCCCATATAAAAATGTGATACCGCCGTCTCTATGTTATTACAACTCTACAATTTTTCCTGAATAAATAATTGATATCATCTAGACGTTTTGAAATTACCTATTCTTCATGGAGAATCAAACTATCCTGATCCGTCACTACTTCCATCATCATAAGCACGCCAAGGCGAAATCCTTTGATAAACAAATGATTGGCATAACATAAGTTTTCTTCTGCCTGTGCATCGTTAAAATCTGACAACAACTTTTTGTCTTCTTCACTAAGTTTTTCAAGCAACCTTTTTTCCATCCTGCAGGATACGCTCCTGGCTTCCCTGTATTCTGCACTCCCTTTATACTCAAAAGACGCCATACAGAGATGGTCCGTTGCAAGCGCTTCTAAAATTTTTCCCATTCTGCCCATCCTTTCTTTTGACAAACAACTCCCTTGCAAGACAAAACCGCACAGTGTATAATATTTATGCGATCTGCCTTGCAGGTAGATGCAGCGTTGGAAGCGGCTGCAAACTTTCGCAGGAATGTGCCGCTTCCTACTATTTTTGAGTTAGGTCGTCATAAACCTTATGAACCCCTCTTCTCACAATCTCAGCTTTGGATACCTCCAGAATCCGGCTACATTCTTCTAACTTTTCCGATGTATCACTGTCTAGACGCACCTTAAGAGAGATGTTTTTTGGGTTATCGGTTGGACGTCCCATCTTTTTATTCCCCAAACCTACCACCTCACTTTACGGGGTCACTAATATTATACACTTACCGATGTCATTAAGTCAATGTTTATTTATCAAAAGAATTTCTTCTCTTCTAATACCCGAATCCTCTAAGAGAAAAATATTCCCCACCTAGAACATATTTTAAATTGCTCCAGATGGGGATATCAAATTTTAACGTAAAATAATATTTAAGTATTCCCGAATATTTAACAAATTTTCCAAACTTATCCTATACTTTTGAACAATATGAGTATAATACGATAAAACATCATTTTTATTAATTACCCTTTGGCATACATCATTTTTTCTACAACCTTCTCTCGCCTTTTTATATGGTTCTTCCCGATGACATATTTCTTCTAATGCTTTTGCACAATACACATCCAAATAATACAGTTTAACAGCATTCAGTATTTTCAATTCCTCTTCTTTAAATTTACTTTCAACTTCCACTTTAGGCAATGGCATATATTTGAAGCTTTTAAAAGTACTATAAACCTGAGGATACACTGCACCATGTACCCAAGCCTGACAGTCTTCTTCAAACATTTCCTGACCTAATAATACCCTACTCCAATTTTGAACAAAATATAATAATTTTTGTAATTCTAGATGTGTGATTGGAACCTCGTCTGTAGATTGTGCCAAAAACCAATTAACCACATGAAAAATTTTGCCTTTTGAATTCTCTAATTTTGCTAACTCACTAGAAACTTTACTTTCTGCCTTTTTAAAGGATTTTTCTCCAGCCCTTTCTGGATTTCCTGCACAATAATCCTGTAACAGCATTTGAAAAATATAAGGATTTTTCAACTCTTTCAATCTATTGCTATTTGAAACATTAGGAGTATAATTCCCACTAACGTACCTAGTCAGAGTAATCTCTCCCCACCCCAATAATATACTCAAAAATTTCTGACTGACATTGTATAATTCCAAAATTTCCAATATCTCTTCACGTGTAATAATTTCTCGCTGTTCGCGTATTCTTTGATTTGCCATCTTTGCAATCTCATTTTCAACAGCCTCCATGTATATAGGAGCTTGACATATTTTACAAAATGGAACTTTCACCGACATTTCAAAATGATAGCCTTCGCCTTCATATTTTCTAATAGTATCCTTAAACTCATATTGCTCTTTTGCTCCACATTCAAAACACATTTTCATATTTTCCATTTTGCCATACCCTTCCTCCTCTCTTTCGTACGTATATTTTATACGTCAATAAAGTATCATTGATACTTTTATTATAGCATTTCTTTTCCATTAGTCAATGCTTTTTGGTATCAATGATATCTTTTTTCTGGATAACCTCATTTTCTCTTGTTTGATATTCTCAAAAACTCATCATATTCCTCTATTCCACCTGCTTCCCTGGCAGCTCCACCCAAAATGTTACTTGTCCTTTCTCACTTTCTGCAAAAATTCTTCCCCCATGCCTAGTCACAATTTCCTTTGCAATGGCAAGTCCCAGTCCGGCGCCTCCGGTATTGGAATTCCTTGCTTCGTCCATCCGGTAAAATTTATCAAAAATAGACGTCAGTTTTTCTTGGGGAATGGTCTTCCCTTGATTCTGGAAACGGATGATAATTTTATCTGGCTGTCTCCTTTTATCTCCCATATCCTTCTGACATAACTTCAAGGATTCTTCATCTGCATTTGTGCCTTGTGAGCATCCCTCATCATTCTCTTTCCCGTAAATCTCTTCCACAAAAATGTCTATCCTGGTATCCCTGTAGCTGTAGGCAATGGCATTTTTCAAAATATTATTAAAAACCCTTGCCAGCTTCACGGAATCTCCATACACAATCACATTTTCATCACTATGAAGCAGAATCTGATTGCCCTTTGCCTCCAAAAATGGATAAAACTCCTCCAGCATCTGCAACAACATATAGTACAAATCTATTTTCTCTTTTTCCAAGACAATTTCTTGTATATTATATCTGGTAATTTCAAAAAATTCATTGATCAACTGCTCCAACCGATTGGCCTTTTCCAACGTAATGTGTACATACTTGGCCTTCTGTTCCATGGGCATGTCTGGAGCCTCTTCTAATAGACTCAAATATCCAATCACTGATGTGAGAGGCGTTCGTATATCATGAGCCAAATACATCACCAGATTATTTTTCCGCTCCTCCGCCAGCCTAGCTTCCAATTCACGCTTTTCCAAGGTCTGACGCAAAACATTTAATTTTTTCTCCATTGGCGCCATCTCTGGGGATAGAGTAATTTCTTGATTATCCCCCTGAATCAATTTGTCTAAGCCTGCATCAATCTCATCAAAATACCGGATAAAGCCAGACAGGAAAAACCAGAACAATAGCAAAAAGCAGACAGCCACTGCACCCAAAATAATCAGACTAGAGTTTTCCCTCAGCCCATACTGATAAATATTCAATGCATCCTCACGCTCTAAGCGAAAAACCTCCTGCAAAAACTGCACAATCCAGTCTCCAACCCTGCCAAACCAGAATCGGCTGTAAAAAGTAAAAATAATCAAAACAGTTAATCCCACAATGGCGGAGGTCTGCATTAAAATCCGAAATCGAAAGCTGGAATAAGCAGCATTTTTTTTCCTTCTTTTCCAAAGTTCTTTGAATCTGATTTGTTTCTTTTCTTTAGTTTTCAATTTTATAACCTACTCCCCAGATTGTTTTTATATATTTGGGATGCTCCACAGAATCCTTCATTTTTTCCCGTAGGTGACGGATATGTACCGTGATGGTATTGTTACTTTTGCTATAATACTCATCCTTCCATACCCCATGAAACAGCTCCTCTGAACTGACTGCCTCCCCTTTCCGCTCACACAGAATTTTTAAAATAGAAAATTCTGTTGGTGTCAGCACCAATGGTTTTTCATCCAACTGGCATTCATGCGTCTTGACGTTTATAACCAAACCGCCATGTACCAGCAGAGAAGAATCCTGCACTTCTCCAGTTTGAGGCTGGTTATATCGTTTATAACGGCGAAGCTGAGCTTTGACCCGGGCCACCAGCTCCAGTGGCCGGAAAGGTTTTGTCATATAATCATCTGCCCCCAGCATGAGACCACGGATTTTATCAATCTCTTCATCCTTTGCCGTGAGCATGATAACCGGATAATTGTAATTTTCCCGAATCTTCTTACATATCTCAAAACCGCTGGTTCCTGGCAGCATGATATCTAAGATGGCCAGGTCAAACTGTGTCCCTTCAGCATGCTCCAATGCATCTTCTGCCAAGTAGCAGGTAACGACTTCAAAATTTTCACTTTCTAAATAAAACGCCACCAAATCTGCAATTTCCTTTTCATCGTCTACCACTAAAATTCTATCTCTCATATTTTTATCATCTCCTAAAGAACGAATATTGTCAAATTTTTATATGCATTCCTATTATATCAAAGCCCCTATAAAAATTCCTATTTTATTTTCTTTAAAAGTATTAATATTTTCCTAAGATGATATTTTCTTTAGTCAGAAGCTTCTTTTGAAAAGCTTTTCCTAGATACAAGAGTAATGATAAGCGGTACGACCATCAGTACGGCTGCATAGGCAAGGGCAAAGGTAACCGGGAACTGGAATGTGATATAAAATGCGCCGCCATAGTGGAGCAGGTGTGTCAGCACATATCCGAGCAGCGTACCAATGGTCATTGTCACGCCGACTGCCGTAAGGACTAAGATCAGGCTCTCGCCAAGAAGCATTTTGCGGATCTGTCCCTTAGACATACCGATGGACTCAAGCATTGCAAGCTCCTGTTTTCTTGTGACAATATTCGTAATCAGCGTATTCATCATACTCAGGATACTGAACATCATAATGAAGATGGCAAGCCCGCTGATTGTGCCAAACACAGAATTTATCGTTTGGGAATAAGCGATTTCTCTGTCAGCATAAGCCTCTAAGGACAATTCGGGATGTTCCGCTACGATTTCATTCAACGCTTCGCCTACCGCAGTTTCCGTTTCGGGATCAGTAGAAATCAACAGATGGGCGTTCAGGTTATTGTAGGATATAAAGCTCAAAACAGCCTGCTTTGGCATTACAAACCAACCATCCAGATTGTCATTATCCAATACATATTGGTCGTTCAGAATACCAAGAACGGTTACTTCTTTTTCTGCTGTCTTATTTCCGTCATAGTAATGAAGAGTCAATACATCTCCAACATTGAACTGCCACCCGTAAATATCAAGGGCATTGGTATTGTCGGCAATCAGCACATAATCGCTGGACATCAGTTTATCATAGTCAGCAGAGCCTTCCTCGATATATTCCCCGATGTTTCTCGTTTCTTTCTCATTCATTGGATAGATGTAATCGTCATTATCGTATTCATCCCGCTGCGGGAAATCAAAGAGCACACCAAAGCTCTTTCGCTCCTCCACCTTTTCCACACCGTCTATGGCAGCAATCTCTTTTACCATATCCTCCGTCATCGGTGTCTGCGCCTGCATACCGCTCATTCCGTTCTCGTTCAGTTCAATAGCTGAGTCAGAATACTGGATATGGAACTCTGCGTCTTTCCAAATGCCTTGTCTTGGGTAATTGTCCCTGTCAAACGAGGACATAAAAGTGGCTGCTGTCATAAACAGGATACCGCCGAGGGCAAGGGAGAGCATTGTCACAGCCGCTTTTTTCTTATTTTGGGAAAAGTTCATTACGCCAAGTCCGAGCGGTGTAAGGCTGCGGCACATTTTCTTGTTTGCAGTCTTTTTCATATCGCCCTGGGGCACATAGCGAAGCGCTTCCATAGGAGATACCGCAGCTGCCAGTTTTGCGGGTTTGTGTACGGAAATTATTGTAATAAGGTAGACAATGACAAATACACAGACCCCCATCAACAAGGTATTGATAATGCTAAAGCCGGACGGAATAATGAAGTAGCCCGCTACGCCGCCGATCAGGATACCAATGGGAGAGGCGTAAAGGAAAAGCCTGCGTCCTTCCTTTGATACCAGCTTTTTCATCTGTTTTTTCGTCATACCAATGGTGCGAAGCTGCCCAAACTGATGGATTTTCCCGATAACCGACAGATAGAACACACCGTAAATAACCAAAATGCAGGCAAGCAGGATCACAATACCGATCAGCCCATAGGTCAGAACATCCTGCGTATCTACGGATAACGAGTCGAGGAACGCTTTGGATGGGCTGACATATTTTCTTGCAATCCCTGCGTCACTGCCAATCAGGTACATTGCTTCCTTGCAATCTTCTGGGTGCATTGTTGTGGCTCCGTACAACTTCGCATAGACTTCATACGGGGAGTCTTTTAACTGGCTTCCGTTATCCGCATAATCTTTGGAAAAGAACACTGCAAACTGCTTTGCTGTTTCTTTTCCTTTCAGGATACCCGTAACCGTAAAGGTTTCCGTATTGCCATCATAAAAATTCAGCGTAACCTCACTGCCTGCGCTCGGCGTAAGTCCCATTTTCTCAAGCATTGCTCCCTGCACGGCAATTTCCTTTTCTTTTTCGGGCAGTGTGCCGCTTTCCAGTTTTCCGATCTGAATTTTATCGGAAAGCTTGCTGACATAGTAAGGAATGACCTCAAAACCATCCATTTCTGAAGGCGTACCTGTTTTTACCTGAATTTGACAGACAATACGCTCATCGGCTTTTAAGGCTTCCACCTGACTGTCCGAGAGGTTATAGTAGCCGACCTCCTGTGCGTGGGAAAGCTGCCTTGCGTTATCTTCCCGCTGACCGACAGCATACATTAGAATCGCCATCAGCAGAGCGGACGCCAAAACAATCGTAATCATTACAAAATTGTTCCGCATACGACTGAATTTCAAGCTCTGCTTTGACATCTGTGCAATCATTTTTGAACTTATTTTTTTGCCATTCATTTTCAAGCCCCCTTATGCGTGGATTTTTCCATCTTCAATGCGAATACGCACATCTGCTTTTTCCGCAATCTCAGGATTGTGGGTAATCATCACAATCGTCTGATGGAACTTTTCGCTTGTCGTTTTCAGAAGCTCAATGACCTTATCGCTTGTGCGGCTGTCAAGGTTGCCCGTCGGCTCGTCGGCAAGGATAATGGCAGGTTTTGATACCAATGCCCTTGCAATCGCCACACGCTGCTGCTGACCGCCGGAAAGGTGGCTCGGATAGTTCGCCAGTTTACCGTCCAGTTCAAGGAAGTGGACGATTTCTTTCAGAAATTTTTTATCCTCCATTTTTCCGTCCAGACGAACAGGCAGCACGATATTCTCGTATGCGGTCAGGTACGGGATCAGGTTATAGTTTTGAAAGATAAAGCCGATCCGTTTTCTGCGGAACACGGTAAGCTGTTCCTGGCTCAGCTTTTCGATGTTCTGATTTTCCACCTGCACACTGCCTGATGTAGGAGAATCCAGTCCGCCGAGCATATTAAGCAACGTAGATTTTCCGCTGCCGGATGTTCCGATGATGGCGACAAACTGCCCGTTTTCTACGGAGACATTCACATCGTCCAATGCTTTGACGCGACTTTCGTCCTTACCGTAATATTTTTTCAAGTGAGATGCACATAAGATTGACATAATTATTTCCTCCTTTAATTCTCAGCCTCCTGCTTACAATCCCATCTTACACTACAGAATGAAAAGGGCAATAGAAGTCGCAAAATCTAACATCTACACTGCAATATCTAAGAAAAGGGCAGAAAAAAGGGGCTGTCGCACTAACATAAATTACAATACACAAATTTGTTCAAAAGGTTTTGAACAAGTAACGATATTAGTGCGACAGCCCCTTGCTCCATATTTAGTTGTCTGTGTTTGGAAGCAGGATTTTAAGAGTAAACTTTCCGTTTTCCTGTGTGGTGGTACAAATACCTCCGTACTTTTCCGCCGCCTTTTTCATATTGGAGATACCAAAACCGTGCAGGAATTTGTCTGCCTTTGTGGTATGTCCGTCTGCGTGTGCTTCATCAGCACAGTTATTCTCAATCAGAATAGACACAAAATCCTGTACCTTTCCCGCTTTCACAAGGATCACACGCTGTTCTTCGGAAAGCTTTTCGCTGGCTTCAATGGCATTATCTATCCCGTTGCCGAACAGGGTGCTGATGTCGAGTGGATCTATGAAATCCACGCCGCCAAAATCAATGAAGGCAGAAAAGTCGATCTGCTTTTCACGGGCTTTCTCTGCCTTATCCCGAATGATAATATCAAGGAAATCGTTGCCCGTATGGATATAATTCTCATAATCTGCAATCTGCAAACGCAGCTCCTGCGCTATTTTCCGTGTCTCGTCCGTGCTCTGACTGCCTTCCAGTACAAGCAGATGATTTTTCATATCGTGGTATATGGAGCGTATGCGTTCCTGGTCTTTGAGCTTATCCTGATAATAGGCATACTGCTGCTTTAGCTGTGCGATCTGTATCTTGTCCCGCTGCTCCTGTTCATGGAGATAGTAATTATTTTTCAGATATAGGAACAAGAACAAAAAGGCTGTAGAAAGCAGCAAAACAATCAAATCAAAAGTTTCGTTATATTCTCCAATAACGAAATGAACAATGCTATTATTGTAAAATAAGAAGATTACCAATTCAAACAGCAATACGATCACAAAATCGCCTTTCCGTAATGAATAGCGAAAGTTGTTTAATAAAAAATGCAAACACAAAGCTACAATTATATTTACAGTTATACAAGTCAAATACGTAGGCAACGAAGCAAATATAATCCCGGAAACATCTACCGTCAATATATCTGTAAATAATCCCACAGCCGTAAGTGAGAGGGACTCACAAGAGCCTGGAATCATTAGCCCCATTAACGCAGAAGCAATGATATTAAATACCGAGTCTTTATAAAATACTAATTCAAGAGCAACAACCAGTATAACCTGAATCGCTAATTTGAAAGTACCGTCTACGATAAACCAAGTCCAAAAATATGCAAAAGCCACAAATATAACAGGCAAAAGCCACTTGCCGCATTTTATCCTCAGCGTATGACAAAAACTATTGACAATTACGAAAAGTAATACGCCCTGGGATATGGTAACAAGTAAATCTATAAACCGAAACAGCGTAATCATAGCATATCCCCCCAAAAGTCAGCCAACCTTGCCATAAACTCCTTGCGTTTCGGCTGACTGATCGGGACATGCTCGCCCGTTGTTAAGACCGCCTCCAGATTTTCCACGCTTTTCACATATGCCATATTCACAATGAAACTGGCGTGACAGCGGGCAAACTGCTGCTGTGTTTCCAAAAGCGAAGCAATTTCTTTCATATTCTTGTAAATGACCTGCTCCTGCTCATCAAAGTGCAAAAGCACATTTCGCTTCTGCGTCTCGGCATAGCGCAGATTTTTATACAGCACCTTATATTTCCCGTTGTCATTGGAAAAGCTAAGATACGCTTCCTCTCTGCCCTGATAGCGTGAAAAGAAGCGGTCAAGCTCCATTTTCAGCCTACCGTACTTCATCGGCTTGAGCAGATAGTTGATTGCACCATACTCATAGCCTTTCCATACATATTGCGATAAAGAGGTCAGGAAAAACAAGCCCACCCCACTGTCTGTCTTTCGTATTTCTTCCGCAGTTTTCAGACCGTTCAGCTTCTCCATCTTTATATCCATAAAAATCAAATCAAAATCGGGCTGATAATTTTCGAGAAGTTCTGTTCCATCATAAAATTCAAAAAAGCAGAATGTCTTTTCCGTTTCGTCTGCATATCTTTTTAAATTTTTCTTTAACTCAACGATGAGAGATTGCTCGTCATCGCAAATTGCTATCTTAAACACATCTATTATCTCCACAAGGTAAGGGTTCAGTCTGCCGCCCATTTCCTCAAATTTTGATTTTGTCATTTTGTAATTCTTCCATGTGAATTGAATTTTTCCTACAATTCAATCATTCTGGCTGATTACAAGGCGAAAGGGAAACAGCTTCCTTACGAAGTGTTCCCCTTGCAGGATTCTTTTTGTTCTTACGCTTCATCAATGGCTTTTCCAATGTCATGACGCATATATTTATTGTCAAATTCTACCCATTCTGTAGCTTGATAGGCGTTGGCGCGGGCCTCTTGCAAATCCTTTCCTTTTGCAGTAATTCCAAGAACACGACCGCCATTGGTAACCATCTTTCCATCCTTCCTGGCGGTTCCCGCATGGAAACAATAATATCCTTCTTCTTTGTCAAATGCTTCCAGTCCACGTATCTCAAAGCCTTTTTCATAAGAAACCGGATAGCCGTCTGAAGCCAGCACAACACAGACAGCCGCATTATCCTCAAATTCAAGATTGATATCCGAAAGTTTTCCCTCCACGCAGGCTTCCATCACCTCAATCATATCATTTTTCATTCGGGGCAGAACCACCTGAGCTTCCGGGTCGCCAAAGCGTGCATTATATTCCAGCACCTTTGGCCCATCCTCTGTTAACATCAGTCCAAAGAAAATGATTCCAGTAAAGGGGCGTCCCTCTGCTGCCATGGCGTCCACCGTTGCCTGGTAAATATATTTATGACAGAACTCATCCACTTCTTTGGTATAGAAAGGACTTGGAGAAAAGGTTCCCATTCCCCCAGTATTCAGACCCTGGTCTCCGTCTTTGGCCCGCTTGTGGTCTTGCGCAGAAGACATAATCTTGATGGTTTTTCCATCCACAAAGGACAGCACAGACACCTCTCTGCCTGTCATAAATTCCTCCACCACCATGTGATTTCCAGCAGATCCAAACTTTTTGTCTTCCATGATTTCCTTTACGCCTGCCTTGGCTTCCTCTAAGGTATTACAAATCAGCACACCTTTGCCCAAAGCCAAACCATCTGCTTTTAAAACAATAGGCATTTTAGCCGTTTCCAGGTAAGCAATTGCCTTTGTGGGATCATCAAAATTCTCATAAGCAGCAGTAGGAATCTTATATTTTTTCATCAAATCCTTAGAAAAAGCCTTACTTCCCTCTAAAATCGCGGCATTTTTTCTTGGACCGAATACCTTTAAGCCTTCCGCCTCAAATACATCCACAATGCCGCCCACTAATGGGTCATCCATACCAACAATTGTAAAATCTATTTTCTGCTCCTTTGCAAAAGCAGCCAGCTTATCAAATTCCATAGCGCCAATCGGTACACATTCTGCAATCTGCCCAATCCCTGCGTTTCCTGGAGCACAATAAATTTTATCTACTTTCGGACTTTTCTTCGCGCTTTCTGCAATGGCATGCTCCCGGCCGCCGCTTCCTACAATCAATACTCTCATATTATTCTCCTTCCTGGATTAAAACTTTGCCCTTCTCCACCTGGACTTTTCCATTGGCAATCAAGTCAATGGCCTTGGGCAGTATCTTCCATTCCGCCTGCTCCATCACGCGCCGCTGCAATGTTTCTGGCGTATCATCTGGTTCTACCGCCACTGGCTGCTGAAGAATAATGGGGCCTGTATCTGTCCCCTCATCTACAAAATGCACCGTCGCTCCTGTCACTTTTACGCCTCTTTCCAGAGCGCCTTTATGTACTTTTAATCCATAATATCCTGTTCCGCAAAAAGATGGGATCAGAGATGGATGAACATTTATAATGCGGTTTTGGTACTTCTTAATCATCATTTCTGGCAATACCACAAGAAAGCCTGCCAATACCACCAAATCCACCTGATAACTGTCTAGCTCCTCCAAAAATGCCTGATTAAATTCTTCCCGGCTTCCAAACTCCTTGGGAGAAATACACATGCTAGCAATTCCATGGGCTTTTGCCCGCTCCAATGCATAGGCGCTGGAATTGTTACTAATCACAGCCTTTATTCTGGTATTGGTAATGGTCCCATTTTCTATGGCGTCTATAATCGCCTGCAAATTCGTCCCACCGCCGGACACACAAACTGCCAGATTTAGCATAAAGTAACCCCTTTCTCGCCATCTTCCACTTTACCAATCACATAAGCCGTTTCCCCTGCTTCCTCAATTGCTTTTATAGTCTGCTCTACATCCTCCTTGTCTACTGCAAGCGCCATGCCAATGCCCATATTATAGGTATTGTACATCATCTTCTCTTCTACCTGCCCTTCCCTTGCCATCATGCGGAAAATGGCAGGCACCTCATAACTGTTTTTCTCAATCACTGCATGTTTCCCTTCTGGCAGCATTCTCGGCACATTTTCATAAAAGCCGCCGCCTGTAATGTGGCTGCATGCCTGAATGCGTACGCCAGCCTCTTTCACTGCCCGAAGAGATTTCACATATATTTTGGTAGGCGCAAGCAAAGCTTCCCCAAGGGTTTTTCCCAACTCTTCATGATAAGTATTTAAAGTTTCTTTATCCATTTTAAAGATTTTACGTACAAGGGAAAATCCATTGGAATGAACACCGGAGCTTGCCAGACCGATTAAAACATCCCCTGCCTTTAAATCTTTTCCGGTAATAATGTCCTTTTCATCTACCACACCTACTGCAAACCCTGCCAGATCATACTCATCCTCTGGATAAAACCCTGGCATTTCCGCCGTTTCGCCGCCAATTAATGCAGCATCACTTTGGATACAACCTTCTGCCACACCGCTTACAATTGTTGCAATTTTTTCTGGAAAATTCTTGCCGCATGCAATATAATCCAGGAAAAATAAAGGCTCACCCCCAGCACATGCAATATCATTGACGCACATAGCTACACAGTCTATCCCAATCGTATCATGTTTATCCAGTAAAAATGCCAATTTCAGCTTAGTTCCTACTCCGTCTGTGCCTGATACCAGTGTCGGCTTCTCCATATCTTTGAACTTTTCCATAGAAAATGCACCAGAGAATCCTCCTAATCCTGTCAGTACCTCCGGCCGCATGGTCTGCTGCACATGCTTTTTCATCAATTCCACAGACTTGTACCCTGCTTCAATATCTACGCCAGAATTCTTGTAATCCATTCCTTTTCCTCCTGTAATTTCGGATTATATTTTTCCGTAATTCTTATATCCAACTTCCTGCAAATGAGCATCCTTGGCTTCCACCTGTTCTTTTAATTTCTGAGAATATTCTTTCAGGCGCCCAAGCAATGCTTCATCCGATGTAGCTAAAATTTTCGCCGCCAAAAGCCCTGCATTGGCTCCACCGTTAATTGCCACGGTTGCAACCGGAATCCCAGAGGGCATCTGTACAATGGAATACAATGAATCTCTGCCCCCTAACGATGTAGTATGCATTGGAATTCCAATCACTGGCATTGGAAAAATTGCCGCACACATTCCTGGTAAATGAGCTGCCATCCCAGCGCCTGCAATAATCACTTTAAATCCTTTTTCCTCTGCAGATTTGGCATATTCAAAAAATACATCTGGCTCTCTGTGGGCTGAAATAATCTTCATTTCATATTCAATGCCCAATTCTTCCAAAATATCTGCCGCCTTTGACATCACCGGCATATCAGAATCACTTCCCATAACAATTCCTACTTTTGACATAACATTTCTTCCTTCCTCTCTTTGCAACCTGATTTCCTTTCTTTTGACATTCTAACACATTTTTTCGGATAAGAAAACATCCACTTTTTCACAAAAGCTGCTTAGCCTTTCTTTTGTGCACAGGCCAGGCAGCCACCAACAAAAATATTCCAATTATCACGTCATATATGTGACATTTTTTGAATCAATCTGGTATATGCTTTCCAGAAAAACATGTAAACTCAAGAAAAACGAATGAATGGGTGAATACTATGAAGAAAAAAATAAGGTTTATATTTTCAGCTATAACAATCCTGGCTTTTTTAAGCGGATGCCAGAAAAAAGAGATGAATAGCAGCGCAAACATTTATTATACCGCAATCGAAAGCGGAACTTACTATGAAGGATGGGCAAACCAATTGCAAGAACAGGCTGCATCCTATGGCTTTGCTTTTGATGCAGGATATGCGGAAAATTCTGTTGAAACACAAGATTCACAGATAAAAAACGCTGCCGCTGAAGGATGCAACGTGCTCTTATGCGGTCTCGTTTCCCCTGATACTGTAACCGCAGTGAAAGCAGCCGCAGACCACATGCCAATCGTATTTATCAATAATGCGCCAGACAACAGCCAGTTAGAAAAAGACCGCTATATATATGTAGCAAGCGATGAATTTATGGCAGGGCAATACCAAGCAGAATTCATTCTGGAACAATTTCAGGATAAAGATGTAATCAATCTGGCAATATTAAAAGGGCCGAAAGGAGCTTCTGGCACAAATGGCAGGACAAACGGCCTAAAGCGGACGCTGAAAGCCAGCGGCAAGAAAATCAATTATGTCTTTGAAGATTATGCAGGCTGGAATACAGAGACAGCACAAGAATTGATCGCATTATTCCTAAAAACAGGCAGCCCCGTTGACTGCGTAGCTGCAAACAACGATGACATGGCCCTTGGAGGGCTTGCAGCTTTTGAACAGGCAGGCATAAACACAGACTCTATTTTATTTTTAGGTGTAGACGCTTCAGAAGCCGGATGCCAGGCCATTGCCGAGGGAAGGATGGATTTTACGGTATACCAACCAATGTCTGCACAGATTTCTGCTGCAATAGAAGCGGCAGGCAAATTAGCTGCCGGACAATCCATCCAAGAAATCGAAGGGGCTTCCGAAGATGGAAAATACATTCTGATTCCCTTTGAAAAAGTAGATATCCATAATGTGGCGCAATACCAGTAAATTTCATCGCCAGAGAATGAAAACATGGAGGAACTTCAAATGACAAAAAAAAGAAAATTTATTTCTATAAAAATAAAACTGCTAGGCACACTATTGCCTATAATCTTTGCCATCGTCATCACCCTTATCGGCCTGTCTTACTTCGTCTCAAAAAGCGTCATAAAATCAGATGCCCACAAGCTTTTACAAACATCTATCGAAAGCCAGGCTTCTGAGATTGAAGCATGGCTGAACCAGAACCTTATATCCCTTAGCATGGCAAAGCAGACGCTAGAGCAGATGGATTTTGATGACAAGGAGCTGCAAAGTTTCTTGGATGCTTACTATAACTTTGACAGCAATTATCCCGAAGGGCTTTATGTAGCAGATGTAAAAGGTTCCCTTTTTCAGTCAAAACCAGAAAAAGATGTGGACTTACGGGAACCAAATGAAAATGGCAACTACATAAATAACGGGGATTTTGCAGAAGGAGAAAGTTTGTCAGATGAAGAAGGGTGGATATTCCTTACAACGCTTGAAGGTGAGGCATCCGCAGACATTCAAGATAAAACGCTGTCCATTGGCATTATCAATGAAGGGACTGTAGATTACAGCATACAGCTTGTACAACCTGGCCTACCACTCCAAAAGGGATCCACATACCAAATCCAATTTGACGCTTATGCAGATGCAAACAGGGCAATGGCAATCCGTGTAACAGCGCCAGACAGAGACTATCAGACTTACCTGAATAATACGATTGTAGATTTAACCCCAGAAAAGCAGACATTTACCTATAGCTTTACCATGACAGATTATGATGATGCAAACGGGAGGATGGAATTTAACCTAGGAGCCTCTGGTTCTATTGCAGGCATTCAGATAAGCAATGTATCACTTACCATGACAAACCAGCCAGAATCTTCCAGTACTTCCCAAAATTCCACCTCTTCTGACATAACACAGACGGAATGGTTCCAAGACGGGCTAACCAGAGTCAATATGGATTTTACAAATGCATATACAAATGAAGGAGGCAAACAAGTCATCAGCGCTTGCGGCATGCTAAGAACTCATTCGGATGACATACGCATCCTTTCTGCAGATTTATCATTGGATAAAATCAGCGTATATGTCAGCAGCTTTATAAAAATGGAAGATGCAGAATCATTTTTGATAAACGCTGAGGACGGAACAATCCTTGCCGCCCGAGACACAAGCCTGATTTCTCAAAAATTGAGTGAATCAGAAGATGTGTTCATGCAGGGAATTGCAGATAAGATTTCAAAAAATGAACTTGGCTTAACAGAAATGAACGGAAACATATCTGTTTTAGAAGAGGTAGCCGGAACTGAATGGCTGCTTATGTCATATGTCCCCACCCAAACAATTTATAAAGATTTGAACCAGCTTAGAAATATTATGGTTCTTTTCGGCATCATTTCTGTGCTGATTCTGATGCTGCTCTTAGAAAGAATTGTACATATTGCCATCCGTCCAGTAAAGCGGCTTACAACTGTGATATCATTGATGACAGAAGGAGATTTTACCATCTATAGTGAGAGCAAAAGCAATGACGAAATCGGGATTATGAGCCGGTGTGTCAATAAATTCATTGATACCATGCGCAGCATGATTGCCTCCATTGATAATGTTTCCCACACTCTACATGGTCAGGCAGATAACAGTAATGATGTATCCAACCAATTATTCCAGGCATCAAAAAGGCAAAACCAGTCCATGAAAGAACTCAATACTACAGTAGGTCAATTATCCATCTCCGTCAGCGAAGTGGCGCAAAGCGCCACCACTCTGGCAGCTCTTGTAGAAGAGACAAAAAATGACGGAGACGGAATGAATGGGAAAATGAAAGAAACCATCGACATATCACAAAAAGGCAAAGAAATCATGTGGGATGTAAATGCATCCATGCAGAATATCAACCGCTCGGTACAACAACTTCAATACGCTATTGACGATGTAGGAAACGCCTCAGAAGAAATCACCGACATTACAAAGGTAATTGGCGAAATCGCAGACGAAACTAACCTGCTATCCTTAAATGCATCCATTGAGGCGGCACGGGCAGGCGAGGCAGGAAAAGGGTTTGCTGTAGTAGCAACGGAAATCGGCAAGCTAGCGCAGACAAGCATGGATTCCGTGAATCATATAGATACGCTTGTTTTGGAAATAAAGAAGCTAATTAGAGATGTCATCCACCTGTCAAAAGATAATGTGGAAAATATCAACAACAGTAGTGTATTAATTGGAAATGCTGTAAAAACATATGACAATATTTTTGAAAATATAATTACGGTTGGAGATTTAGCACAACAAATGATGCAAAAAGTAAACCAGGTTGAAAATGTTGCAAAGGATGTTGCCACAATCTCAGAGGCACAGGCAGACAGCTCTCAAACAATACTTGCTTCTTCTGATATTCTGGTAGAACAAACGGATAACCTAATGATGAACAGTGAGACAGTAGCAAAAGAATCCAAAGAATTAACAACATCAGCAGAAGAATTGGAAACTCAGATAAAAACCTTCAAAGTATAGCTTTCATAAATATACAAAATTACTCCAGCGGTTTAAAGCTGATAGAATCTAGTGTAGTGACTCATTCACTTTCAGACAAGTTAATTTGACGAAATGTGAATGAGTCACTACACTAGACAAGTAAAAATATCAATAGTTAACCGCCGGAGTAATATATGGGAAATGTCAGTTTATTCCAGGGGCTTATTCAGCAATTCCGTTCCAGGCACTACAAATTTTCCATCCCGAATCACATCAATACAGGTCTGATCTGCCCTTTGTACCGTAATCCGGTCCAATTCATCGTAGGGAATCGTAATATCCGTATGACAACTGAAATAGGCTTTCTGGGGGTCTTCTTTCCGAAGGATGGACACCTCATTATCTCTTGCCATAATTTCTTTTCCATCTGGATTAAATACAGGGGTATCCTCCGCCCAGCTATAGCAGGTGTCCCCCACTGCGAAATGAGGGCCTGTTTTTTCTGCAATCAAAATGGGCAGCTTATCCTGAATCTGATAATCAATTCCCATTCGATAGGCAGTCGTATTTGTCCCAATCGCAAATTCGCCTAAAGGCAGGGTATCGTGATATTTCAACAAATTTTCCTTTAAAAATGCTTGGTTTTCCTGCTCTGTTTCAAAATTTTTGCAGGAATACCTGCTTATCATGCCATCGTTAAAATCCAATTCCAAATCTAGATACTTCAATCCATTCAAATATACCTGTGTTACATGAAGACGCCCATTGGTTCCTTTCAACACAGGGGATGTAAACACTTCTCCCACCGGAATATTTACATCCGCAACACAATTTTCAAATGCAGTTTCCTTCTCTTTATCCTTCAAGGGATACAATGCAACCGTCAAATCTGTGGTATTCTTGCCTTTTCCAGTAATACGAACAGTCTCTCCTTCATCCAACACATCAATGATTTTCTGCTGCATTTCCCGATACAATTTGTAATCCAAGGTATTGACTTTTACCGTTTCCGCAAAAATCTTTTCATATTCAGGACCAATCTCTGGTATAGGATAAGCGATAATCGTAAAGCTCCGCTCCTCCCCCTTAATATATTGATTGGTAATCTGCTTTGCTATATTAGAATAATACACATTCAGCTTCTGCTGTTTCTCATCAAACTGATAAGCATAAGAATTCTTTTTCGGCTCAAATCCTACCTCTCCGAAAGTCTCCACTACAGCCGGCCCAGCATACCAGGCTGCTTCCTTTTTCCGCCCTTCATAAGCCGTTTTCAGCACTTCCAGTCTGCGCTCCACCAATGCCTTGTCCAAATAAACTGCCTGATCTGATTTATGGTCATATTCATACTGACGGTTGGGCAAAACGCTCTCAACAGAACTTCCCCCGATTCCCCTGCCAGAAAAAGAAAGCTCCCCAGTGCGCATCACCACTGGCTGCAAATCCATCTTTTCAAAATTTCTCACTGCTGCCCGCATCATCCGTTCAAATCCGATGGGATAGCGTAAATCTACAAATTTCTTTTTGGATAAATCCTTTCCTGTTACCTCAAATCCAATCCGATATCCTTCGGTATAAGTATCTGCCATCGCCTGAATTTCTTCTTGAGACATCCGGTTTAAAAACTCTGCTGTACGAATTTCATTTTCTGTAATATAAGCGCCATAACGATAAAGATAACCCAGGTCATTCAAATCGCTGTCCATAATAATACGGGTATAAAAATCCATTTCCGGATTCGTCTGGGCCATCACGCCCATTTCTGTAAAGACCTCGCCATAATCATGAAAAAACCAATACAAAATCTGCTGAATTTCATGCTCCTCTGGAACTTCCTCCCTTTCGAAAACATTATAAATTTCCACCAGCAGCTCACTGAATATGGTAATATCATAAGCTCTTCCCTCGAAAGCGTATGGAATGAGAGAACGGAGATCTGCATACAGCATACTTAACAATCTTCCAAGAGACTCCCCCAGCTCCCTGCTGGCATATTCCGGATTGCCATAGCTGTTTCCATAATGCTTGGGTAAAATATCTTCATACAAGAACCTGTTTTCCTCTTTTAGTTCCTCCAGGCTCTTTTTTTCCCACATCCCAGAAGTGACTTCTTCCTCCAAAGTCCCAAGCTTCTGCAAAAAAGCTGCCGCCTGACGGAAATAATTCCGATAGGGCTGCTGCACCGTTTCTTCTGTCTCTATCTGTTTCAAACGGCCCATCACCAAAGGAAAACGCTCCTTTACTTCCTCCCGGTAGGGCTGCCAAATTTCCCTATAACCCATAACAAATCGTCCTTTCTACTATTTACATATAAAATCCCAGCACATAAACTGCCACCCATCCGGCGAAGGTAATACCAGAACAAATACTTCCAAGCACTGGAAATAATTTATAGCTTTCTTCTCTCAAACTGCTAAGGCCAATCAACAGGGATACTCCTGATAACAGCAGCATTGCCAATCCTGCTGTTCCAATATACACATCTGCATTCCCACCATTTTGAATGGAAAATACAACCATCCCAATTCCTGCAAAGACAGTACATAAAGCAAGGACTAACGATATCTTTCCTCTTTTGGAATGTTTCTTACCCGCGAATTTAAAACTATTTTTTTTCTTTCGTTTCATAAATTCTCCTTATCCGGTTCATCCAATGAAAAATCAGACAGCCTATCGCCCCTCCAATGGTATTCAGCAACATGTCATCCACATCAAAGCTGCCCACCTTTGATACCAATTGTATGGTTTCTACAATCAGACTGCATTCAAAACTAAAAAATACTGTACGTAAAAATGACCTGCATCTGGGATAAAGAATCGGCAGAAAGAATCCAAAGGGAAGAAACGCTACAATATTTCCCACAAGATTCAATAAAACCGCCCCTGTGCCCAACGTGTGCCGATGTACAATAAACCGCTTGATTTCTTTAAACAGTTCCAGATTGTAATGATATGTCCTTCCCTCAAACGTACGTCCCGTACTTTCTGCAAAAAACAAAAAATACGTCAAACAAATAATATAGACTCCGAACATGATTTTGCTGCATATTCGGAGCGTCGCTTTATAATCTTTCTTCAACTTTTCATCCTTTAAAATATAATGTCTGATTTACGCTTTAAGAGTCTTGCCCCACTTACAATTGCCAAGACTCCGCATACAATGCCGCTCACCAGGACAACTATGCCCAAGGCAATACTTCCAGCCCCTGTTACTGCCATTGTCTTGTATATTTTCTCGTTCATTCCTGTAACCTCCATCATACTCAGCCTGCGATACGGCATTTTTTAGAAAGAATCCTGCTGCCCGTCTTCTGGAAAATCAGTTATTTTGCGCCATACTGTGCATAATAATTGTCTATGGCTTCTTTCATTTCATCATTAATATATATATTTCCTTTATATGGTTTATTATACAAATATTCTGTGACATCTTCCATGGTAACAATGGCATTCGCATCAAAACCATAGAGTTCTTTAATTTCCTCTAAGGCGCTCTTCTCCCCTTTGCCTCGTTCCATACGGTTTAATGACACCATCAATCCCTGAATCTTTATATCTGCTTGCGCCCGGATGATAGGAACTGTCTCTTCCATAGACTTACCAGAAGTAGTAACATCCTCGATAATCACTACCTTATCTCCATCTGCTAATTTACTTCCCAATAAAATCCCTGCATCACCGTGGTCCTTTTCCTCCTTGCGGTTGGAGCAATAACGGATTTCCTTCCCATACAATTCACTATAAGCGATCGTAGTAGCAACACTCAAAGGAATTCCCTTATATGCTGGCCCAAATAATACATCAAAATCATCTCCATAATGCTCATGAATTGCCTTCGCATAATATTCCCCTAGCTTACGAAGCTGCGCCCCTGTCACATAAGCGCCTGCATTCATAAAAAAAGGTGATTTTCTTCCGCTTTTTAAAATAAATTCACCAAATTTCAATACCTGACAGTCTACCATAAATTCAATAAATTCCTGCTTGTAACTTTCCATTCTTTTTATTCTCCTTACACCATAGCCATTTGGCCATTTTCATTTTCCAAAATCACCCACTTGTGGCAATCACATGCCTTGGAAATGCATCGTTAAATATTTTCCCAATTTTACCACATTTATAATCTATATTCAACTATTTTTCTTTGAGTCTGCATTCTATTCCTTTGGCAGCCCAACGCAAAAATAACAAAATAATAACTGTCATGAATCTGATATTTTTTTCAAATTGATAATATACACAAAAATTTAATTACTATATAATCATTTTTACCATAAAATCTATAATGTTTGCTTTTTTATACTTAGGAAGGGGGTTATGAAAAAATATAAATTTATGGTAACAAACCAAGGAGAAATCATTGCCGCCCAAATGAATGGGAGAAAGGAAAACAAAATGGACAAAACAAAACGGAACAGGCTCCTGGCATTTGCCGTGGCGCTGGCCATGGTATTTACTTCTGTAATGACGCCGTCTGTCCAGGCAGAAGCCGCATCTGGAGGTAAAACTGTAAAAAATGTAAAATTAAAGATCGGAAAAAAGACTGTGACCAATAAAACATACACTATGACAGCTGGCCAAAAAAAGACAATAAAAGTAACAGTTGCCCCAAAGACAGCCAAAAAGAACATCACATTCAAATCCAGCAAGAAAAAAGTAGCGACAGTGACTAAAAAGGGAGTCATCACTGCCAGATCTGCCGGAAAAACAACAATTACAGTAACTGTTACTGGAAAAGACAAAAAGAAAACGAAAAAGACTGTCAAATTGATAGTCAAGAAGGCCACAGCAGTAAAGAGCATCAAATTAACGATTGGAAAAAAAACTGTGACCAATAAAACATATACCATGACATCTGGCCAGACGAAGAAACTAACTGTAACAGTTTCACCGAAAACAGCAAAGAAAAGCATTGCATTTAAATCTGCTAACCGACGAGTTGCAACCATAAATAAAAGAGGAACAATTACTGCTAAATCCGCCGGAAAAACGAAAATTACAGTAACTGTCACAGGAAAAAACAAAAAGAATAAGAAAGCATACATCAACTTGACAGTAAAAAAACCTGGCAATAATGATAACAACAACAATAACAATGATAACAACGATAACAATAATAATGATAACACAAAAGAAATACCCGTAACCAGTGTAACAGCAACCATTTCTCCATCTTCCATACAGGTTGGGGCGACGGCACAGGTGCGCGCTGCTGTACAACCGGGAAATGCAACCAACAAGACCCTTACTTATTCCTCAGGAAACAAAGCGGTAGCTTCTGTGGACAGTGGGGGAAAAGTTGTGGGTATTAGCGCAGGCAAAACAGCTATTACTGTAAAATCTGCAAATGGAAAAACCGCATCCGTGTCCGTGACAGTTGTGGAAGCGCCTACAACAGGGAAGACGGATTTGTCCTATGACGGATATAATCTGAAATGGGAAGACAATTTTGATGGAACCAGCCTCAGCAGGGAAGACTGGAATGTAGAAACACATGACCCCGGATGGGTAAACAACGAGCTCCAGGCATACGTTGATTCAGAGGAAAATATTTTCCTTAAAGATGGCAACCTGGTGCTTAAGCCTGTGGAAAAGGCAAACGAGGACGGAACGGTATCCTATACTTCCGGACGTATCAATACACAGAATAAGCACAACTTTAAATATGGATTATTTGAAGCCAAGGTTAAAGTTCCAAAGGGCCAAGGATTCCTTCCTGCATTCTGGATGATGCCAGCCAACGAAAACCTCTACGGACAGTGGCCCAGATGCGGGGAAATAGATATTATGGAAGTGCTTGGGCATGAAACCAATAAGTCTTATGGAACCATCCATTATGGAAACCCCCACAGTGAGAGCCAGGGAAATTACACTTTAGCCAGCGGAGATTTTTCAGAAGAGTATCACGTATTTAACGTGGAATGGGTGCCTGGAAAGATCAGCTGGTATGTGGACGGAACGCTTATCCATACAGAAGATGACTGGTATTCTGCGACAGAAGGCCAGGGCGAAATCAGCTATCCAGCGCCCTTTGACCAGCCATTTTATATCATTCTTAATTTGGCTGTAGGCGGAAGCTGGCCGGGCAACCCAGATGAGACAACGGATATTGCAAGTTCTGCATTTTATGTGGATTATGTACGGGCATACCAGAAAGACAGCTATGACGAAAATGTACAGAAGCCCATCAAAGACGTTGTATTAAGAGATCCGGATGCAAACGGAAATTATGTGATAAACGGAAACTTTGCCGTACAGGAAGATCTTACCGACAGCAAAGACTGGAGTTTCCTTACAACACTTGGCGGAGAAGGCACAGCATCCATCCAAAATAATGAGATAGCCATCCACACGACGGCCGCTGGAACTGCAGATTATAGCATCCAGCTTGTACAGCCTAATCTTCCTATGAAAAAGGGTGGGGTATACCAGCTTACCTTCGATGCATATGCTGACAGCCCCAGGACAATGAAAGTCGACATATCGGCTCCAGACAGGTCTTACCGCAGATATCTCAATGATACGGCAGTAGATTTAACAACAGGAAAGCAAACATATACCTATAGCTTTACCATGGGTGACAATGATGATGCCAACGCACGGCTGGAATTTAATTTAGGTGCGTCTGAATCAACCGCAAACGTACATATCAGCAATGTATCTTTGAAGAAGACAGACGAGATTGTGATTGAAGAAGGCAAAAAGACAGTCCTGGCAGACGGAAATTATGTCTATAACGGCAGCTTCCAGGAAGGAGAAGGACGTCTTGGCTACTGGAACGTAACGAAGAATCCAGGGTCAGAAGTAAAGGTAACAAATGAGAATAATATCCGGCGGCTGATGATCAATGCCCCAGAAGGAACATCACCCCAGAATCCTGTCATTGTTTCTCAAGAAGAACTGGCGCTGACAGAAGGGAATACCTATGCCCTGAGTTTGAAGGCAGAAGGGGAAAATGGAAAGAGTATCCGACTGAAAGCAGCAGGGAAGGACTTTACCTTTGCCCTTGCAGGGGAAGAGAAAGAATATGCGGATAAGCTTGTTTTGGACACGAAGCCGACTGATACCAACATTGCATTCTATATCGAACAGCCAGGCGTCTTTTACATTGACGACGTCAGAATTGAGGAAGACAGCCTGATTAAAAACGGAAGCTTCAACGCAGGATTTGCAGGTTATGAGGCGTTTGTGGATGGAAGTGCAGCTGCTGAGTATGTAGTGGACAGCCTGAGCGAAGATAATGCGGCAGACTTCAGCATTAAGGATACCGGCGATGCAGACTGGAAGATTCAGTTGAAGCAAAATAATGTAAGGCTGGAAGAAGGCCAATGGTACAGGCTTTCCCTGAAAGCGAAATCAAGTATAGAAAGAAAACTGATGTTTGCTATCCAAAGGGACGGGGTAAAGCATAATGACGATTGGACGCCTTATTCCAATCAGAAAATAGTGGATCTGGGCGGAGAATACCAGATTTATACGGATGAATTCCAGATGACGGAAGTTTCCGATAACGAAGCGGTATTCAGCATTTCCATGGGTGCAGTGGGAGGCGCTCAGATTACAACACAGCACCGCATTTGCATTGACGATATCAGCCTGGAGAAAATTGAAGCTCCTGAAACGCCTCCTGTCCAGCAGCAGCCAGGAGAAGACTTGCTGGGAGACGAAAATTTTACCGATGGAAAAGGCGCATGGATTGAAAATGTCATTGCTCCTGGAGAAGCTGCAGTTACTTTTGAAAATGGCAATGCAAAATTTGATATCACAAATGTCGGAACCGCAGATTGGAACGTTCAGTTAAAGCGTCCAGGCATCACCCTGCAAAAAGGCAAAACTTATACCATCAGCTTTAGCGCAACCTCTACCGCAGCCCGGGACATTAAAGTTGCTCTATTAAGTGAAAAAAATGACTGGTACGGCGGAGCGGACTTGTCATTGGAGGCAAATCAGGAAATGCCGTTAACCTTTGACTTTACCATGGAGCAGGAGACAGATTTGAATGCAGCATTGGTGGTTTCCATGGGGAAGATAGAAAATAAAGATACCCCTGTATCATCGATTACCCTGAAAGGCTTCTCATTGATTTTGAAAGAGGAGGCGCAAGAAAATCCGGCAAGCTAAACAGAGCTGGCACCCTTGAAGCAAGTCAAATACCCCGCCCCTTAGGCGGGGTATTTGCACCCGCAGGGCACTTACCCTCGCGGGAATAAACTCTAAACTTAATGATATGTCCTGAATATATTACCCCAGCCTTCCTGCCATGGCAATCACCCGTCCTGCGCAAGCGCAAATATCATCTTTTGTCAACTCTCCCCTCTCATATGCTTTTCTGATATCTGCATCATCCTCTGGATTTCCAGGCATGATAATATCATTCCCAGCAGCAACACATTTCCACGGCACACTTCCGTCTTCTGGAATCGTTGTATTCCAGTCTGACATAATCACGCCTTCAAATCCCCACTCCTTACGCACCACAGTTGTGCAGATATCTCCATTATTTGCCGCATGGACGCCATTAATCAGGTTATAAGAAGACATAATGGCTATGGGAGCGCTTTTCTTTACCGCAATCTCAAACCCTCGAAGATAGATTTCCCGAAGCGCTCGTTGAGAAATACAAGCATCCAGCCCCATCCGGTTATCCTCCTGGTTATTGCAGGCAAGATGCTTGATGGTTACGCCACACTTTCCACTCTCCTGCACACCAGAGGTTACGGCCGCTGCCAACATCCCTGACAAATATGGATCTTCGGAATAATATTCAAAATTGCGCCCACACAAAGGATTTCTTTGAATATTCATCCCTGGAGCCAGCCACAAATCCACATAAAATTCTTCCATCTCCACCGCAATGGCTTGTCCAAACCTCTTCATCACCTCTGTATCCCAGGTCTGCGCCAATAATGTGCCAACGGGAAATGCTGTGCAAAACTGATAATAAGTATCTGCATCCTCATGGTATTCCATTTCTTCCAAAAATCCATTCTCTAAAGAACCCAGAACTCCAACCCCATAAACGGAATCTGTCTTCCTATCTACCTGATAGCTTTGCCGCAGACGAAGCCCAGCGGGACCATCTGCCATAATCAGAGAACGTATTCCATACTTTTTCTCTAACCCTTCTGATGTTTCTCCGGCTGAGCCAGGCACCCGAACCCCAGCAGAGCCAAGGTTGCTGGTCCCTTGGGTGATGTTTCCATACAGAAGAGGAATCACTTCTTCCACAGACTGCTCAACGGCAATTGGCTTTTTTTCTTCCCTCTTCTCTGCTTTGGGAAGGAATTGAAAAACAGGTATTTTCTGTTCCCTTTCCAATTTCATCCATTCTTCCGCCCTATTTCTTACCGCTTCTGTCCTAGCTATATCCTGGAATGCTGCCTGCTTCGGACATATTTCTTCTGTCTCTTCCAAAATTACTGTTTCTGGAACTGTAAGGAATGCTGCCAGCTTTAAAGATGCAGAATGATTCCCAATCCACAGGCCATACATGCCCCCTTCCACAATCCAGGCCAGCTTTTCTTCCGAGAAGCTGGCAAACTGCTTCTGTTCAATAACAACCGTAACCCTCTGACTCTCTCCTGGCTCCAAAGAACCTGTCTTGACAAATCCTGCCAGCCGCTTATATTCTTTTCCAAGACTTGTCTGGGGTGGCGTTACATAAATCTGCACCACCTCCCTGCCAGAATAAAAGTCTCCTGTATTTGTCACAGTAACTGTCACCGCAACTTCTGTTTCCAGTACCTTAAGCTTTTCAAATTCAATCGAAAAATCCGTATAAGAAAGTCCATAACCAAACGGGAATAGCGGTTCTATTCCAAAATTGTCAAAATACCGATATCCCACATATATTCCTTCCTTGTACTCTTCCCTTTCCAAGTTTCCCTTCAAATATCCAAAATTTTCCGCAAAAGGATAATCCCCATAATGTTTTGCCCATGTAGCAGTCAGCCTCCCTCCTGGCATGGCCTTTCCAAAGAGCACATCTGCAACTGCATGACCTCCTTCCTGGCCAGGCAGGGAAATGTTTAAAACCGCCTGGATGTTTCCTGCTTCCTGCAAAATATCTGTCAGCTCTATGGGTGCGCCCACATTCAAAAGTAACGCAATAGGTATATTTTTCTGATTCAGATATAAAATATCTTCTCTCTCCCTTGCGCTTAAATAATAATCGCCCTCTTCCTTACGGCGGTCTTTCCCCTCACCGGAAATGCGGCTGAGTACATAAACAACTGCCGAAGCCCCTTTGATATCCTCTTCTTCTATTTTTCGTCCCTCCGGCAAGGCAAAAGGATTTGTTGCATAAGCATCAAATGGATTATCCACCTGTTTCGCATCCTTTAGAACCTTTTGCTTCCATTTATTTCTTGCATCCTCATAACAGTTCTGGTAATCCAACAGCCATCTCTCACTTGTGATACATGCGCCCGCTTCTTTCATCCCTTTGTATATGGAGATATTCTCCCGATTATTTACATCCCCAGAACCCGTCCCACCTTTGACCGTTTTCTCTGCTCCACTGCCAAACAGTGCAATCGGCTCTGAAAGCTCCAAGGGAAGCATTCCTTCATTTTTCAAGAGAACGAACCCTTCGGCCGCCAGCTCTCTACTCAGTCTGCCATGCATAAGTTCCCTGTTTGAAATTTCTTTTTCCATGGTTCCGCTGTGAACCTGTCTCATTACTGCCATCATTTTCTCCTTTCTATTGCAAAGAGCGTGTTGGAACATCCTCTCCGCCATTTGGCAGAAAGCAACTTCCAAACACGCTTTTTCGTTACATTCTGGAACTGTCTTCTATAACATCTATACTATTTATTCTTTCACTCCTCCAAGGGTTACACCTGCAATAATATATTTTGACAGGAACAGATACACAAGAATAATTGGCACAATCGCTACCAAAATCATCGTATATATTTTTCCCATATCAAAATTCATATAATCCGCTCCCCGCAATGTGGCAATCAAAATCGGCACTGTCATCTTATCCTTTGACTGAATCACCAAGGCTGGAACGAAATAATTATTCCAGGAGCCTACAAAGGTAAAAATTGCCTGTACTGCAATCGCCGGTTTCATAATCGGAATCACAATCCGGTTAAAGGTTCGAAATTCCCCGGAACCGTCAATCCTTGCCGCCTCTATCAATGACATTGGAAGAGAAGACTGTAGATAACTGTACATAAAATAAAACACGGCCGGAGACGCAATGGATGGGATAATCAACGGCAGCAGGGAATCATACATGCCCAGATTTGTAACCAACCGTAAAAATCCCATTGCAGTAACCTGTGTAGGCATAACAAGAATAGCCATTATAAATGTAAATGCTGCTTTCTTTAATTTAAAATTATACGCATACAGACCATAAGCTGTCAATGAAGAAAAATATGTACAGATTGCCGCTGAACAACCAGAAACAATCAAACTGTTTAAAATTCCCCGGAACATAGGAAAGGTTCCGTCATTTGCAACATTCTTTAGATTTTCCAGCAAATAGCTTCCTGGAAGAGCAGAAAAGCCTTTTTGTAAATCTGCATGGGACCTTGTAGCGTTGACAAACAGGATATAAAAGAAAAACAAACACATAAATGACAGGATCACCAGCAGCACATGTGCAAAAATGCTTCGTAAATGGTTTGGGCTCTTTGATTTCATAGCTATCCCCTCCTTTGCTTTTTCGCTTTTTTCGCAGCCGCCTTGGAACCATCCGGGTCGTCATTATTTGTCATCCGGTATACGATAAAGCACAGGATACCACTGACTACAAACAAATATACGGACAATGCACCTGCCATACCGTAGTTTTTGCTTTTCAGATGGCTATTTAGGAACATAATCAGAGTCATAGCGGTACGGTCTGGCGTCCCCTGCCCATTGGTCAAAATCTGAGGCACATCAAACATCTGAAGTCCGCCAATAATAGAAGTGATTAACGTATAAGCAAGAATCGGCCTTATCTGGGGAAGGGTAATAAAGAAAAACCGCTGTATACTGTTGCAGCCATCCAACTCTGCCGCCTCAAATACATCTGGGCTGATACCCATAATGGCAGCCATCAGCATAATCGTGGTATTCCCAAACCACATCAGAAAATTCATAAATCCTACCAGTGATCTGGTTCCCAATACAGACCCCAGAAAATCAATGGGCTCACCGATGAATCCCATTGACATCAAAATGGAATTGATAGGACCGTTGGTAGAGAACATGGTAAAAAACAACATAGCAAACGCAGATGCCATAATCAAATTCGGCAGATAAATAACCACCTTAAAAAACTGTGTCCCATGGATTTTCAGGCGGGCGTCCACGAACCACTCTGCAAGCAGTAATGCAATTACAATCTGAGGAATAAATCCTATGATCCATAATATCAAGGTATTGCCTGCATATTTAAGCATATCTGATCCCAGAAGGCTTACATAATTTTCAAGGCCAATAAAATTCGGCCCCACTTCTTTAATTCCGGAACGGTAATATTCAAAAAAACTGTACCGGATGGTATCTACCAAAGGAATCAAAGAAAAGATAAAAAAACTTACAAAAAACGGAAGAATGAAAAGATATCCCCATTTGGAATAATCAATTTTTTTATTTTTCGGTTTCATAAATATCCACCCCTTTCTCTTTTCGAAAAGTCTGCCCCATCTATAATTGAAATGCAGCAGACTTTTCAAAATTTATTCTGGCCACTGAATTTCAGTAATATCCGGGTAACGCTCCCTGATGGCAGTCTCAAAATTTGACTTTGCCTTTTCAAAATTTACATTCCCCTGAAAATAATCATTAAAGGAATTCTGAATTAACTCCACACAGCCCTGGTCATAGGCAGAGAGGGGAGCTATCTTAATATTCTCTGCAACAGGGGTGAAATATTTGAATGCATTCTGTCCACCCAGAAAATCCGATGCATAGCCTGCATCATCCTTTGCTGCCTCCTGCATTCCGCTCTGCGTATTCGTAAAGTCCAGATACTCTTTTGAAATTTTTAACAGGTTGTCTTTATTGGCAGTAACTGCAAGAATAATGTCTTTTACATGCTGAGGATTATCTGTACCAGTACATGCATGAACATAGGAACCGCCCCAATTGTATTCCTGAGGAGGATTGGTAACCGCCCATATGCCGTCATCGCCATCCCAATTGGGTTTCAACGTAAAATCAATTCCCCATGCCGGAAACAGAAATGCAAATACTTTTGACTCAGAACTCATGGCTTTGTTCCAATCATCATTCCACTGACCCTTGATATTTTTATCCAGATAGCCTGCATCCAGCCATTCCTTCGAATCGCTGACCCAGTCCATGATTTTTTGATCAACTTTGATCACAGATTCCCCAGGGCTGACCCAGGATTCCGAAATGCTGTTACCATAGAGCCGGAAGGTATCTGCGTAAGAAGAAAATACAAAATATCCCTTTGTTTTTAATTCCTCTGCGGTTGCCTTCATGGTTTCCCAGTCCTTTACCTTCTTTGCAACTTCTTCTGGGTCATCTGTACCAAATACATCTTTGGCTATATCCCTGCGATATACCAACAATCCTGGGCAGCACTGCCAGGTAGATGCTCTCTGAACGCCGTTTACATCTGAAGCAGTCACCTTTGTAAAGCTATACTGGTCTGCCAGATCCTTCTTCGGGTCAATCCCCAGGTCTGAAAGAGGCATCGCTGCATCCGCTTCTGCATCGGTATACTTATTCACATAGTCCGTCTCTGACAAAAAGATATCCACCTTGTCATCTGGGGCTGCATCAGCCTGCTTCATCAATGCTTCATCCAGTTTCTGCTGATAAACACCGTCCTGATTAGGATTAATAATCCAGTGAATCTCCGTTCCATCCTTCAAAGTGGTCACCGTTCCATCCTTCGAGGTTTCTTTTACCTCTGGATACACCGCTTCCACACGCTGACGGAATTCATCATTCCAACTGTAAATATTGATGACTTTCCCTTCTTCCGCGCCTGATCCGGTTTCATCTGTGCCCTTCCCGCATCCGGCCAACGCGCCTGCGGCTAAGGCTGCTGCCAAAAGAATACTGACTGCTTTCTTTTTCATTTCATATTTCCTCCTTTTTTCTGTGGGCATTCGCCTCACATTTATCTTGTGGCAGAATTATAACTTAACTTCTTGAACGAATATACTACGAATTTTAACAAAATATCAGATTCATGACACCTTTTCTTAATATTGCAGATTTTCTTATTCCCCGTCATTTAAGGAATTTATTTTAGGTCATGATTCTGATATTTTTCTCATATTTCTGATTTTCTAAATAAAAAAAGTTTTATATGATATTTCTATTAACCTTATGAAAGGAGAAGGAAATTTGAAACATATAAAATTTACCGACAACTCTGGCAGCTTTACCATGGAACAGCCAGAAAATACCAGTTATTTGTATTTCCCTCTTGCCTCGGAAGCTGGATTAAAAAGCGCTGTAACGCCGAATCTTGGGGGCGATGCTAAGATTAACCAGGAAACCTTTCTTTTAGAACCAGTAAGCTCAGAAAATCTCCATAATAACCGTTCTGTCCGAAATTTCTGGTTCACAACAAAGAACAAGGAGATTTATTCCGTTACGGGAGCTTCTGCCCAGCAGGAAGCGGCAAAGTTCTCTCCCCAACAGGAAAAAAGTGAGTTGACCGCAGGCTTCATGTGGCAAACATTAAAACGTACTTCCAAAGCTTTACAGCTTACATCCACAGTCAGCATCTTTATCCCAAAGGATGAAAATGTTGAAATCATGTATATTACTGTACAAAATCAAGGAGAAGCTGCACAGAAACTGACTGGCTATGGCGCTATCCCAATTTACGGCCGCAGTGCAGACAATATCCGAGACCATCGGAATGTAACCTCCATGCTCCATCGTATTAATATAAAAGAAAATGGGATATATGTGTGTCCTACCATGTCCTTTGATGAAAAAGGCCACCGCCCCAACCACTGGATTTATTATGCACTGGGTTGTACAGGCAGTGGCAATGTACCAGAAAGCTTTTACCCAACTGTGGAAGATTTTCTTGGAGAAGGAGGCGCCTTCACCCATCCTCGGGCCGTATACGAATCGCATCCAGGAACTCCTGCTCCCTGCCAAGCAGCAGGAAAAGAAGCTATGGGAGCTTTTCGCTTTGCTCCTATCACCCTGGCCCCTGGCCAGCAGACAGAATATATCCTTCTTCTTGGAGCAGAAGATAATGAGGAAAAAATTAACTATATTTTCCAAAAATATTGCACCTCCCAACAGGTGCAAAAAGCTTTCACAGAAACAAAATCTTACTGGCAGGCAAAGGTAGACGCTAACTTTCATACCAGTGATGCAGATTTTGACTGTCTCATGAAATGGGTCAGCTTCCAGCCCTTCCTGCGTCGGTTATTTGGCTGCTCCTTCCTCCCTCATCATGACTATGGTCGCGGTGGCCGGGGATGGCGGGATCTTTGGCAAGACTGCCTTTCTCTGCTTCTCATGGAGCCAAAAAATGTCAGGGACATGATAATCAAAAACTATGGTGGCGTGCGCATGGATGGCACAAATGCTACGATTATAGGAGCCGGAGACGGAAACTTTCTGGCAGACCGTAACGGCATTGCCCGGGTCTGGATGGATCATGCGCTCTGGCCGCTGATAACCACAAAGCTCTATATTGACCAGACAGGCGACATTGCTATTTTGAACCAACAGGTTCCTTATTTTAAGGATGCACAGATTATGCGTGGGACAGCCCTGGATACTCTTTGGAGCGATCAGGATGGAAGCAGACAGCGTACAGAAAAAAATGAAATTTATACCGGAAGTATTCTGGAACACCTTTTAATCCAGCAGCTTACTGCTTTCTATGAAGTAGGAGACCACAACATCTACCGTCTGCGGGATGCAGACTGGAATGATGCCCTGGATATGGCTTCCCAAAAAGGAGAAAGCGTTGCTTTTACCTGTGCCTATGCCGGCAATCTACTGGAGCTTGCAGCTATGATACGTTTATTAGACAGCGCTGCCCAGGAGCATACCGTTCTTCTCACAGAAGAAATAAAACTCCTGCTTTGCAGCGATTCAGAAATTTATGATGATATCAGCAAAAAGCAAGGAGTTTTAAACGATTATGTTTCCCGTTGTAAGCATACCATTCCTGGCAGACGTACCAGCTTTACCCTTTCCCACCTTGCCGCAGACTTAACCCAAAAGGCTCACTGGCTGATGAACCATCTAAGGAATCAGGAATGGTTGGAAACAGGGAATGAAGAAGGCTGGTTTAACAGTTATTATGACAACCATGGATGCACTGTGGAAGGAATACGCAACGGGCAGGTCCGCATGATGCTGACGGGTCAGGTTTTCGCCATCATGAGCGGCACAGCAGAAAATGCACACATCCAAAAAATAATCAAAAGCGCTGATCATTACCTTTACCGAAAAGAAATCGGCGGCTACCGCCTCAATACAGATTTTCAGGAACTGAAATTCGATCTGGGACGCATGTTTGGATTTGCCTATGGAGAAAAAGAAAACGGCGCGGTTTTCTCCCATATGACTGTCATGTATGCAAATGCCCTCTATCGCCGTGGATTTGTGCAGGAAGGATGGAAAGCCTTAAAAACCCTTGCTGACACTGCCTTGAATTTTGATGTCAGTCATATTTATCCAGGCATCCCGGAATATTTCCGTTCGGATGGCCGTGGGATGTACCACTATCTCACTGGTGCGGCAAGCTGGTACATGTTAACCATGATTACAGAAGTCTTCGGCGTCCGGGGAGAAGCCGGGGATTTGGTCTTGCGCCCCAAGCTTTTGGCAGAACAATTTGATTCCCAAGGAACTGCCTCCATCGCCGTTCCTTTTGCCGGAAAACATTTTGCCATTACTTATAAAAATAAATCTGGTAAAAATTTCGGAAATTACACCATTGGTTCCGCTCTCTGCGACCAAACAGAGCTTACCGTATGTGAAGGTTCCTTTGCAGTCCTTCCCCGGACTATGCTGGATACCATGTCGAATGATATGCACGAAATTATAATTGAACTCATAGAATGCCAGGAAATAATAGGCAATTGCGAATAAAAAGGAAAGGATACTTTGTAATATGAAATATGGATATTTTGACGACGACAACAGAGAATATGTCATTGAACGGCCTGACACACCAACCCCTTGGGTAAATTATTTAGGTTCCCCGGAATATGGAGCAATCATCTCCAACAATGCAGGTGGCTACAGCTTTACAAAGTCCGGCGCAAACGGACGTATCCTGCGCTATATTTTCAACAGCTTTGATATGCCTGGACGATATCTTTACATTCGTGACAATCATTCCAAAGATTACTGGTCCGCTTCCTGGCAGCCCGTTGGAAAAGATTTAAACGATTATAAAAGCAATTGCCGCCATGGAATGGGCTATACCCATATGGATGCTACATACGACGGAATTTCTTCCAGAGCCTCTTACTATGTTCCCCTGGAAAAATCTTATGAAGTATGGGCGTTATCCCTGACCAATCATTCCGAGCATCCCCGGGAGCTAACCTTAACCGGGTATGCAGAATTTACCAATCACAGCAATTATGAGCAGGACCAGGTAAATCTCCAATATTCCTTATTTATTGGCAGAACCATATTTGAAAAAAACCGTATCATGCAAAAGATACATGGAAACCTGGACGCTCTAAAGGAGCATGAAAAGGTAGATGAAAAAAATGTAACAGAACGCTTTTTTGGTCTTGCTGGCGCCGAAGTTTTCTCCTACTGCGGAGATAAAGACCATTTTCTTGGAAAATATCATGGATACAATAACCCCCAAGGCATTGCATCCGGCAATCTTGGAAATGTCACAAGCTACAATGAAAATTCCTGTGGCTCTCTCTCCTGTATCATCACTCTTGCCCCAGGGGAGACAAAAACAATTGCATTTCTGTTAGGGGAAAAATATTCCCAAGAAGCAGCAGCTATTCTTGCTGCCTATGAGGATACAGCAAAAACCATTGAAAAGGAACTAGCTGAATTGAAAGGCTATTGGCATGAAAAGCTAGATCATCTGAAAGTAAATACCCCCAGCTCAGAATTCAACACCATGGTCAACACATGGAATGCCTACAATTGCTTTATGACCTTCCTTTGGTCTCGTGCAGCCTCTTTTATCTACTGTGGCCTGCGCAATGGGTATGGCTACCGTGACACAGTACAGGATATCCAGGGCATCATCCACCTTGCACCAGAACTGGCAGCAGATAAAATCCGGTTTATGCTCTCTGCCCAGACAAGTAACGGCGGCGGCCTTCCCCTGGTAAAATTTACCCACAATCCCGGGTATGAGGATACCCCAGACGACGCTTCCTACCGTGAGGAAACCGGACATCCGGCATATCGGGCAGATGACGCCCTCTGGCTGTTCCCAACAATCTATAAATATATTTCTGAAACAGGAAATATTGATTTTCTGAAAGAAAATATCCCTTATGCGGATAAGGAAACAGACAATGTATACCACCATTTAAAACGTGCCGTTGAATTTTCCTTCCAACGTCTTGGCCCTCATGGTATGCCTGCCGGACTTTATGCAGATTGGAATGACTGCCTACGACTAGGAGCAAATGGAGAATCTACTTTTGTTGCCCTGCAGTTTTATTATGCCATGACAATTTTAAAAGAGTTTGCTGCATACATGCAGGATTCCGATTACCTGAAATATTTGGAGGAAAAACAAAAGGAGATGGGTGAACGCATCCAAACACTATGCTGGGATAATGACAGATTCATCCGCGGCTATACGGAAGAGGGCGCACGTATCGGAGCAGCCGCAGACCCAGAAGCCAACTTATGGTTGAATCCTCAAAGCTGGGCCATCATCAGCAAAGTTGCAGATACCTCACAGACAGAAACCATATTGGACAATGTCTATCAACGGCTAAACACCCCATATGGCGCACTGCTGATGGATCCGCCTTACCATACGCATGCCTTTGACGGTGCGCTGGCTGTCATTTACAATCAGGGCACAAAGGAAAATGCTGGCATCTTCTCCCAATCCCAGGGCTGGCTCATTCTTGCAGAAGCACTCAGCGGCCACGGAGAACGGGCTTTCACTTACTTTATGGAAAACGCACCTGCAGCACAGAACGACCATGCAGACATCCGCCATTTGGAGCCATATTGTTATGGACAGTTTACAGAAGGAAGAGCCAGCAAACATCCGGGCCGTTCCCATGTTCACTGGCTCACCGGTACTGCCTCCACCGTTATGGTAGGATGCGTAGAAGGAATTTTAGGACTTCGTCCGGACCCGAATGGAATTACCCTATCCCCCTCTATCCCCAAAGACTGGGCTAGCTTTGAAATAGATAAGGATTTTCGGGGATGTCGTCTGCACATTCTAGTAGAAAATCCTGACAGGCAGGAATCCGGCTGCAAAAAACTTACATTGAATGGAAAGCAGCTAACTGGAAATTATATCCCAGCCAGCCTTCTTCTAGAGCAAAATGAAATTGTACTGACTATGTAAGAGCAGCGCTACTCTGCCTCCTCAATCTTTAGGGACTTGTACGGTTTGCTGCGCCGAGTGCGCATATTATTTTTTATTCTATAGGAAAGACAGGATTGCCCAGTTTGTGTACAAAGGGGCAATCCTGTCTTTATCCATATCCAAATATAAAAAGCTCTCTTTCCATGTGAGCCATTCTCAGCAGTCTGATTTTTTCAAGGTGGGTTCTGCACCAATGTCAATATCCCACTGTACCATATAATTATTATCACGGTATTTTTTCGGCGTAATGCCTTCCAATTCCCGGAACTGCTGAATAAAATGGCTCTGGGAAGAAAAAGACAAACGGTTTGCAATCTCAATAATGGAATAATCACTATAGCGCAACAAGTTCTTTGCCTTTTCCATCTTCTGTCTTCGGATATAGGCGCTGACAGAATCCCCTGTCTCTTTCTTAAACAATCGGGAAAGATAGCTGGCAGATACTCCCAGCTCATCTGCCAAATCTTCAATGGTAATACGTTCTTTTATATGGGAGTATATATATTCCTTACATGCGCTAATATGACGGGAATTCGTATCACTTCTGCGAAACTTACGCATTTTTTCTGCATAATCCAATACCATCTCATCATGCAGATCCCGCATAGCTGACACCGTATGGATATCATCTAACTTCTGAATATAAAAATCACTCATCCGAAAAGCCTGTTCCAATTCCATGCCATTCTGTTTACACAAGCGTGTAATCATTGCTGTTGTTATCACAAAATGATATTTCAAATTGGTCATCGGATTTCTAGACAGAATGCCAACTCCTTCACTGTCCAAAAATCTTTCTTGCTCACAATTTTTCCGAACCGCTTCCACATTGCCATCAGACACCGCCTGATAAAACAAAAATTCTTCTGTAGGCGGCCTGTGTTCCATCTCATCTATGTCATCTTCTGCTTCGAAAAGAAGCCACTCATCTTGATATCCCATAGCGCTTCCTCCCTTTTTACTGAAATTTATCACGTATATGTATCATGGCTTGCTTTTCTTTTTGTCCCGCCTTCATAATTTCAGCAGCCGTAGCTTGGATCATTAATCTCCCTAGGGCCGTACTACCACATGGCACGTCGCCGTCTTATTTCCTAAAGTCAATGTAACATCCGTCTCTCCTTCTCCCACTGCACGTATATGGGCATATTCACCCCCACTGTTTTGACTCACAGTAGCAACATTTTCATTCCCACTCTTCCAAATTGGCTCATAGTAATATTTCGCATTAAAGGGAGTCGTATCGATCGTAATACTTCCATACACACCTGGCAACAAAGATATATCCGTTTCACTCAGTTTCAAGTCTGTAATTACCGGCTTGTCAACTGTAACATTGCATTTTGCCGTTACGCCGCCGCCTGAAACAGAAATTTCAGCTTGCCCAAATGTTCTGTCACTTTGAATTGTAATGATGTCTACTTGATTTCTATTTGAAGCCTCGGCAACCGACGGATTCGAAGATTTCACTGTAAAATCATAATAATAGAGCGCATCTTTAGGTACTGTATAGAAACTTATTTGCTTCAAGTCCCAAGGTACCATGCCAATGGACGTTTCCGACAAAACGATCTTTTGTATTTTCGGTTTTTTTACTGTCACTTTACAGGAATATTTTTTTCCATGTACTGTTGCTGTTATCTTTGCAGAACCCAACTCTACGGGTATCACTTTTCCCTTACTGACTCTTGCTACAGAAGAATCACTGGTTGACCATTTGACGGAATGCTTACATCCAGATAGTTTTAGTTGCTTTGTTTGATTTGTATCCATTGACAAACTTTTTGCATTCAACTTTGGTTCTTCTACCGTTACCCGGCACTTTTTGGTAGTCCGCCCTATTTTTGCTGTAATCACAGCCTTCCCCTTTTTCCTTCCAGTTACTTTTCCATTCCTGGAAACAGAAGCAACCGATTTCTTGGAAGAACTCCAGGATATTTTACTGGCTGCATTGCGAAGTTCCAATTGAAATGTCTTACCTTTTACCAAAATAATGGATGTCTTATTAATTTTTACTGGTTTCGGAGCCGGCGTTGGGGTGGGCTCTGGGTGTTGAACTTCCTCCATGCTGAAACATTTGGGGCAAGGTGTCTTTCCTAACAGCAACGCTTGTAGATATGTGACTGGGATATAAATGCCGCTTCCACATTTAAAAGGATGATACCACGAATCTGTCATTGTTACATATACTATGCGCACTGCATGTGTAACACTCATCGCATTCTTTGGTATGCCGCTTACTGATAACACAAAAACTGATGCCAATACACAAAATATATATGCCGCTTTTCTTTTTATCTTTTTCATTGTATTCCTCCTGATTTCATAAAGTACCCTTCTACTTATCTACTCCACCAATCAGTTCTGAAATATCCCTCACACCATATTCTTCCATATAATCCTGGATTCCTTCTACAATTTCCATAGTAACCTTCGGATTATGGAAATTAGCAGTTCCAACAGATATGGCAGATGCTCCTGCCAAAATCATCTCAATTGCATCCTCCGCCGTACATATCCCACCCATGCCGATAATTGGAATCTTCACTGCGTGAGCTGTCTCATATACCATCCGCACAGCCACCGGATGAATCGCTGGTCCAGACAGCCCTCCTGTTTTATTGGCCAGGGCAAATGCTCTGCGGTGAATATCTATTTTCATTCCTGTAATTGTATTGATCAAAGAGAGTACATCCGCTCCTCCAGCCTCAGCCGCTCTTGCCATTTCCGTAATATCTGTAACATTAGGGCTTAATTTCATAATCACTGGCTGTTTCGCATATTTTTTTACTTCTTTTGTAATTTCCTCCACTGCTTTTGGGTTTTGTCCAAAAGCAATGCCCCCCTCCTTTACATTGGGACAGGAAATGTTAATTTCCAACATATCTACAGGCTGCTCTGCCAGACGCATGACTACTTCGCAATAGTCCTCCGTGGTTTTTCCACATACGTTTACAATAATTTTCGTATCGTACTTGGTCAAAAATGGTATGTCACGTTCCACAAATAAATCAATGCCTGGATTCTGGAGCCCTACTGCATTCAGCATCCCGCCATAAGTCTCAGCAATCCTTGGCGTGGAATTCCCCTCCCATGGCACATTGGCAACCCCTTTCGTCACCACTGCTCCCAGTTTATTCAAATCCACAAATTCCGCATATTCCGCCCCAGAGCCAAAAGTTCCTGATGCAGTCATAACGGGATTTTTCAACGTAACCCCTGCCAGCTTCACCTTTGTGTTCATTAAAACTCTACCTCCTCTGCACGGAATACCGGACCTTCTTTACAAATCCTTTTATTATTTACATTGGTATGGCTGTCCCTTTCCCTGGACTTGCAGACACACGCCAGACAAGCTCCGATTCCACATGCCATCCTCTCTTCCAAAGACAGCCAGCACTCGATATTCTTTTCTTTTGCATATGCCTTCACTGCCCGAAGCATCGGAGCAGGGCCGCAGGCATAGATAATTTCTGCGTCCAGCCCATTTTCCCGAATAGCATCCAGCACATTTCCTTCTATGCCGTAGCTTCCATCTTCTGTCGCCACATACAATTTTCCTTGCTTTTTAAACTCTTTGTGCAAAAACAGAAAATCTCGGTAACCCAAAATAATCTGTTTCTCACATTGCAGCTCCTTTGCAAGCTGCAAAATGGGTGGAATTCCAATCCCTCCGCCAATTAAAAAGGCTTTTTTTTCTTTTAGCGGAAATCCATTTCCTAAGGGCCCTACAATTTCAAGGCTGCCTCCGGTTCTCATGCCGGATAATTCCTCTGTTCCTTTTCCAGCCACACGGTATACAATCCGAATCGCCTGATCTGCCCTGTCTATTTCACAAATACTAATGGGCCGAGGCAGTAATCGGCTGCCCTCATGACAATAGATAGATAAAAACTGTCCTGGCTTCGCCTGTGCTGCAATCTTATCTGTTTTCAGCCACATACTGTAAATTCCGTAGGAAATCTCCTCCTGACGGATGATAACTGCCTGTTCCTTAAACTTCTCTGCCATACGCTTCTCCTGAAATATAATGTTCTCTTTTCCCCTGAAAGCAAACTTTCTGGATGTCTCAATGCAAAGCACCATCAATGTCTTTGATCATATCTTCCACAGCAGCCCTAGATGCTTCTCCAAAATTCTCTGCGCCAAACCTTGCATAAGCTTCCTGTTTATAGGCTGCAATGATTCCCCTGGAAGAATTTACAATGGCTCCCAGCCCATCTTCATTGAAGAAATGAACCAAATCTGCACCTTTGCCACCTTGTGCGCCATATCCTGGCACAAGAATATAGCTCTTTGGCATAAGCTTTCTCAATACTTTTCCCATTTCCGGATAAGTAGCTCCTACCACGGCTCCAACATAACTGTAGGATTCTCCCATGCAATCCGCTCCCCACTTGGCTACCATCTCGCCCACATGCTCATACAATGGCCTGCCGTCGACAATCCTGTCCTGAAATTCTCCACTGGAAGGATTGGAGGTTTTCACCAAAATAAACAGTCCTTTCTTTTCTTCCTTGCATACATCCGTAAAGGGCTTAATTCCATCTGTCCCCAAATAGGGATTTACCGTAATAAAATCCTCCTCAAATGGATGGAATGTCTGACTTCCTACCGTTACCGTCCCAATGTGCCCAGATGCATAGGCAGCAGAGGTAGATCCGATATCTCCTCTTTTCACATCCCCAATTACCACCAAATCCTTTTGGTGGCAGTAATCGATGGTTTTTTTGAACGCCATAAGCCCTGGTATGCCAAATTGCTCATACATGGCAACCTGAGGCTTTACCGCTGGAATCAAATCATAGACAGCATCCACAATCCCTTTATTGAACTGCCAGATTGCTTCCGCTGCTCCTTCCAGCGTTTCCCCTTTTTCTTCGAAGGCTTTTTTCTGAATATGCTCTGGAATGTAACTTAACATAGGATCAAGCCCCACTACAATTGGAGCATTGGTTTTTTTAATTTTTTCTACTAATTTATCAATCATTTTTTTCCTCTCTCACTCTTTCAAATACTATCTTCCCATCTACAATCGTTGCCATGACCATTCCTTTGACTTCTCTTCCGCCAAAAGGAGTATTTTTCCCTCTGGAACAAAAATCTTCTGGTTGAATGGTATACTCTTTCTCTGCATCAAATATCACAAGATCCGCTGCTTTTCCTTCCTCTACCACGCCCTTGTCCAATCCCAGAATTCTTGCCGGATTATAACTCATTTTTTCCGCCATCTGCATAATCGTAATCCATCCTTTGTCCACTAATTCTGTCATAGTCAATGCGGCGGCAGTCTCCAACCCTACAATCCCAAAAGGAGCTTTTCGAATTCCCACTCCCTTTTCAATGGCAGTATGAGGTGCATGGTCAGTAGCAATTACATCTATAATATCTGCTTTCAGACCTTCCCGCAATGCCTCCACATCCTCCTTCGTACGTAAAGGCGGATTCATCTTGTAATTGGCATCATTTTCTTTGATATCGCTGCTGGTCAATATAAAGTGGTGAGGACAAACCTCTGCTGTTACGCGAATTCCATCCTGTTTCGCCAAATCAATCATTCTCACACTGTCCTTGGTGGAACAATGACACAAATGAAGGGCGGCCCCCGTCTCTTTCGCCAAGGTAATGTCCCTTGCTACAATCACATCTTCCACCGAATTGCTGATTCCCTTGAGACGCATTTTTTCCGTACACTCATCGGCATTTACCACACCGCCATTCACCATATTAATATCCTCGCAATGGGCAAGTACTGGGATATCATATTTCACTGCAAGAGTCATTGCTTCCCGGTATAGCTGTGCATTCATAACAGATTTTCCATCTTCGCTGATGGCTGGAATTCCTGCTTCTACCATTCCCTCTATCTCTGACAATACTTCTCCCCGCTGACCCTTTGTAACAGAACCAGTCTGCAGCACATGGGCAAGCCCTACATTTTTTGCCTTGTTATGGACGTAATTTACCACATCTGGATTGTCCACTACCGGCTTGGTATTAGGCATTGCCACCACTGTTGTAAAACCCCCATGAACAGCCGCCCGTACCCCTGTTTCCACTGTTTCTTTATGCTCCATTCCAGGATCACGCAAGTGCACATGCAGATCAATAAACCCTGGCATCACATAGCAATCTTTTGCATCAATTGTTCGGTCTGCCTTGATATCCTGTTTTGGAGCGATTTTCTTAATTATTCCATTTTCCACAAGAACATCTGCTTTTGCCTGTGTCTTGTCCCCCGGATTAACTACCGTCCCATTCTTAATTAGAAGCAACATACCCGTATCGAATCCTTTCTCAAATCAATTCATACAAACTTATTTTTGTACTTTTATTTTAGCACAGAAAAAAAGTAGGAGCAACCTTCTTTTCCTGTTTCCTCTAAGAACTATCCTGTGGAAGAAAACTTGATATTATTCGCCCAAACAGATATAATAGCCACAGTACAATTTAGGAGGTTTAAACTGTTTGAATGAAAAAAATATTAGTAATTGAAGATGATGAAATCTTAAATTCCGGCTTGTGCTACAACATTCAAAAAATACAACTATCCCCGGTTCCTGCATATTGCATAAAAGATGCAAAGGAAAAGCTCAAAGAAGATACCTTTGATTTGATTTTACTTGATGTAAATTTACCAGACGGAAACGGATTTGATTTTGCAAAAGAGGCAATGCCCAAATACAATACTCCTTTTATTTTCTTAACCGCCCATAATTTGGAAGGAGAAATCATTAAAGGATTGCAATTAGGAGCTGATGATTATATTGTAAAACCTTTCAGCATTAAAATAGTTATGGAAAAAATACAAGTGGTATTAAGGCGATGCTGCGGCGAACGCAGATTAGAAAGCTATTCCTGTGGCAATTTGGTCATTGACTTCAAAAACCATACCATTCTGCGAAAAAAAGAAATCTTGGCTTTAACACCCACAGAGTTTGAAATTTTAGAAACTTTTGTTGAAAACAGAGGACAGCTTTTAACAAAAGATTTGCTGTTAGAAAAGATATGGGATAGAAAAGGTAATTTTGTGAATGAGCATACCTTATCCTTAAATGTCAGCAGACTGAGAAATAAAATAGCAGATGAAGAATTTGATTATATCAAAACAATATATGGATTAGGCTACAAATGGAGTGAGAATTAAATGAAACTATGGAAATATATATTAATTATCTTAAACGTACTACTGCTTTTTTCAGGTATGCACATGGTGCTGACCCTGCCAGAAAATACGATGATAAAATGTATGCTCATATGCACTATCCTGTCTTTAGGACTGATAAATCTTGGACATTATTTCTATTTCCGCCGAAGATTTATTTGCTTTTCAAATGAGATGTGCCAGAATACAGAAAAAATATTGCATGGACATTCCATCAAAGACCAACAAAATAAGGAAACTCTTACGTCTAAAATGGTAATGGAGCTAGAAAAAGTAGAAGATATTGTTTCCTTCCAGCTTAGGGAAAACAAACGGGAAAAAAGAGAGCTTCAAAAAATGATTTCTGAACTTACACACCAAATTAAAACCCCTGCCTCTAACATTCAAATGTATTGTGAAATGTTTTCTGATCCAGATATTTCTTCTGCAGAAGCGAAACAATTTGTATCAATTATCCAGCAGCAATTAGGAAAGTTATTATTTTTACTGGATGTTCTTGTAAAATCCTCACGACTTGAAAAGGACATGATAAGTCTTCAAATGGAAAATAGCAGAATGATTGAAACATTATCCATTGCGGTAAACAATGTAATGCCAAAAGCAGAACATAAAAAAATAGAAATTTCTGTTTCATGCAAATCTGCAATTCAAGTCTATCACGACATGAAATGGACGGCAGAGGCAATTGAAAACATTTTGGATAATGCCATTAAATACACCTCTGAAAATGGAAAAGTACTGATATCTGTAGAGGTTGGAGAAATGTATACGATAATCAACGTAAAAGATACTGGAAAAGGAATAGAGGCGGCACGCATCAATGATATTTTCAAAAGATTTTACAGAGAAAAATCCTCCTCTAAAGATGAGGGATTAGGCTTAGGATTATATCTTGCAAGAAATATCATCTCCTTACAGGGCGGATATATTTCTGTTCATTCTTCTCTTGGGAAAGGCAGTAGTTTTTCTGTATGTCTGCCTAATCGGTCTACACTATAAAATGTTTCAATATTGATACTTTTTATTTGAAAATTGAAACCGAATCGATAAAATTTCTTTTTATTCTAAGAATATCAAGACAGAAAGGAATAAAGAGAATGAATATTTTAAGCACAAACAATCTAACAAAATACTATGGCGCAGAGCCCTTATTGGTAAAAGCAATTGATGGAATTTCTTTAGAGATTGAACAAGGGAGTTTCACAGCAATTGTTGGAACCTCTGGTTCTGGCAAAAGTACATTGCTCCATATGCTTGGTGGATTAGATACTCCCACAAGCGGAAGCATATACGTTGATGGACAGGAATTAAGCGGTATGGGAAAAAATGAGCTTGCTATTTTTCGGAGAAGAAAAATAGGCTTTATTTTTCAAAACTATAACCTTATGCCAAACCTTACGGTATATGATAATATTGTTCTACCTGTGGAATTGGACGGAAGAAGTGTGGATAAAGAATATTTCACCATCATCGCAAGAACCTTAGGCTTGGAAGATAAATTAAACCGAAAACCGAATAAATTATCTGGCGGACAACAACAAAGAGTTGCCATTGCAAGAGCTTTGGCAGCAAAACCTGCGATTATTTTAGCAGACGAGCCCACTGGAAATCTAGACAGCCATACCAGTGGGGAAGTCATCGGCTTATTAAAAACAACAAGCGAAAAATTTCATCAAACAATCGTTATGATTACTCATAATGAAGAAATTGCACAGTCAGTTGACCGCACGATTCGTATTGAAGATGGAAAAATTGTGGAAAGCAGGTGGTAAGCATGAGTTTGAATAAAAACAACAATGAAGCTATTATTTACCGCATTGCGAAAAACAATCTAGTGTCAAAGAAAATGTCAAGCTTCTTCTCTATGTTATCTATTTTGTTAGCAATTACTTTGGTATCTACCCTTTCGCTTTTTATCATCGGCACACAAACTGCTGAACAGAATATTTTAAAGCATATGCAGCATGTAATGTATATGAATGTCACAGATGAACAAATACAACGTATGGCTTCTGATGATAGAATAGAACAATGTGCCCCATATAAAGAGTTGGAAAAAGAATTTCAGACCCAAGGGGTAGCATACCGCTTTTTTTATAACGGAGCCTGCGGCGGAAACATCCAAAGCTATATTCTAAAGAAAGGCAAAGCCCCACAGGCTTATCATGAAATTCTTGTAGATCAGGCTTTTCTTCAAGAGCTTGGCAGGGATGCCGTTCTTGGAGAAAGGATTGACTTAGATATCGGCGGAGAAACCCAGGAATTTACCGTCTGTGGTTATACAGAAGGTAACGATTCGACGGTAACACATCCTATCCACGTATCGAAAACATTTGCAGACCAAAATCCACTCATGAAAGACTTGCCCTATACTGCTCTCGTGCGAATAAAAGATGTTACTAATGTCTCTGGGTCTACCTTCACCACTATTGCCTATCAAATAGCCCTGGATTATAAGATTGAACGGCCAAATGTTAATTTGAATGGTAAATTTGAAGAATCTCTTCTGAAGGGAAATTCTGGAACGTATGTCATTCTTTTTATTTCCACACTGCTTTTCATCGCCAGCAGCATTGTGATCTACAGCATTTTTTATCTTTCTGTTACTGCCCGTGTACAACAGATTGGACAATTACAGACCATTGGTATGACAGAAAAGCAGGTAAAGCAAATGATACGCAGAGAAGGTTTTCTTTTAAGTGTATGTGGGATTCCCATCGGACTGCTGATGGGCGGCATGATTTCCTATCTCTTAATTCCAGAAGGATGGACTTTTCACAACTTTTGGATTGCAGCTTTGAATATCAGTGTCTTAGGTATTCTGATCGTACAGCTCTCTGTAAGAAAACCAGCTTCCATTGCATCAAAATTTTCACCCATAGAAGCATCAAGAACTGTGGAGCCAGTAACAAAGGAACGGCCTGTCAGCAAACATAAAGCATTGACACCGTATGTGTTAGCCCGAATGGAAAGTAAAAATAATCGTAAAAAATGGTGGTTTACAACAGTTTCACTTGCATTTGGAGGAATCCTTTTTATGGTCGCAACTACTTGGGTTGCCTCCTGGGATCAGGAACAGTATGCAAGAGAAGGAATATTCTCAAATAGCGAGTATGATATCTCTTACCTTTACACTCATAGCACACCAAAACCTTATGGAATAACCGAATTTCAGTTGTCTGGTCATCTCGGAAGCCAATTAGAAGATGACATACGAAAGATACCAAATGTAAAAGATATCCATATTGAAGAAGAAGTGTTTGGAAATATTGAATACAAAGGGGTTACATTTCTACAGGGATTTTATCCTATTAGTGCAGATGATACAGAATATTACCAGCTTCTCTCCAAAGGAAACAACAATTATAACTATATGGTAGAGCATGATGCTATTTTAATTACAGATAGCTCTTTCAGTGAAAATATAAATGGAATAACCTTTGAAGCAGGAGAAAAAATAAAGTTTCGCTATTTTGATGGTGAAGAACATACGATAGAGCTGGAAATAGGCGCGGTAACAGCAGAGAGCGCTGACGGATATGGAAACAGACCAAATTTCTGTATGGCAGACAAGACAGTAGAAAAATTATGGAAAGCTATGAATACAGCCAGCTCATTCTCCATATCTGTTGAAGATTATGAGAAAAATGGAAAGCAAGTAGAGGCAGCATTACAAACCTTGCTTGTGGATTATGAAGACTTGTCCCTTTCCACATTACGTGAAAAAGAAATTGAGGTATCTGGAGAAATTAAGAACATACAAATGCAAATATACGGAATCTCTATATTTATAATTTTATTCAGTATCTTTAACTTAATTAACACAGTAATGAGCAGCATTATAAACCGTAAGAAGCAATTGTCTATGTTAGAATCCATTGGTATGGAAGAACGACAGGTCCGCAATATGCTGTTTTGGGAAAGTTTTCTGCTTGCACTGCCGAATATTTTTTTTACATTGACTTTCGGTACCATAGCAGGATTTGCTTTTATCTCATTTATGCAGCAATCAGCACACTATCTGGAATATCACTTTCCAGTTATCCCAGTGATTTTTTACGTAATTGGTATGATAAGCATCCCTATGTTGATTTCTTTCGGCTGTCTAAAAAGACAAAACAACGTTCCCTTGGTAGAAAGAATGAAAAATGAGGATTCCTAAAACTTTCCCATTTCTTTGAGGGTGCAGGTCAAAAAGCTGCTGCTCCTATGCTTTTTGACCTGCACCCTCGAAGAAATCCATACATCCATTATCCATCTAAAATTACCAAGAGCAACAAGGATACTTTTAGCGGATTCCCCTCTCTACCTCATATTTCTGAAATGTGCGGACACATCGTTTCAATTCCTCATAACGCTGATCCAAATCCCCTTCCTCAATCACCACATCCAGCACAACCGCCATATTATTAATCATCCGGTCTGTGATATCCCCTCGCATCTCCTGCAAAATACTATATTTTTTCTCCATGGTTTCCGCATCAAAAAAAGCCATCATTTTCTCTTCCGCAGTACGATTTTGCAAAGAAATCCCTTTCTGCTTGCCATCTTTGGCGCTTTGCTCATTCTCTTCACCCTGTTCCCGCTCTACAAGCTGAAACCGATACTCCTGGTCTACATCTTTATATTTTCTTTTGTCTACTAAGCTGACAAACATGTCCAATGGCCTTGCATATGTCTCAAATCCATCGTACAATGCCTGATAAATCACCAGAGCCTCCCCTGTTTCCGAATGCTTTGCAACGGTAAGTATCTGGTACAATTTCTGTTTAAAATGTAAATATAGTTCTCCCGGCTTTGGATTCCCTTGGGGCATATGATCTCCTCTTTTCTTCTTAAATTTAATAGATAATTACAAACTTTTAAGTATTGTTCCTTTCCTTCACATTCCTGGTGATCCGGGAAGCACATACCGCCGCCAATACGCCAATGGCCGCACCACACAGCACATCTGTAGGATAATGAACCCCCACATACAATCTGGATAAGCAGATAAGCGCCCCCAGAATCAATGCTGGAACTCCCATTTTTTTTGGTAGCCCCAAAAGCATCGAAACAGCGCCAGCCATAGAGCAGGTGGAATGACCAGAGGGAAATGACCAATCGTGGGCTGTCACCAGGGCATGTAGCTCTGGAATCATATTGTAAGGTCTCGGGCGGCACACCCAGTTTTTTAACAGCAAATTCGTTATCAAAAAGCCAATCAACAGGGAAATAGCCATAGAAACCCCTGTTTTCTGATATTTCTTTTGAAATAAAAGTACCGCCGCCAGCAGAATCCAGACAATGCCTGCATCTCCCAGGCTGGTCAGAAACAATACAATCGGATTCAACCACTCAAACCGCAAAAATTCCTGAATCAACAGCAAAATCCGACCATCAACTTCTACTATATATGGAAACATCCATTCTCTCCCTTATCTTTTGTTCATAATATGCGTTTTATAGCTTTTTTAGTATCCGGTCAATATCCTCTTTTTCTCCTATGACCATTAAATGCTCATTCTTCTGAAATATATGCTCTGCATCTGGCATCAAGCTGGTATGTCCATTTTGCTTGATTCCCAAAATATTGGCATTATATTTCACACGGAAATTCATTTCTTTGATAGATTTTCCTATCCACTCCTCCAAAGGCTGAATCTCATAGATGGAATATTCTCCCATTTCCAGATAATCATACACGTGATTGGCACTCACCTTGACAGCAATACGCTTTGCAATATCTCTGTCAGGATAAACCACCTCATCCGCTCCATTGCGCAACAAAAATTTTGCTTGAATATCCCGGGTTGCTTTGCTGATAATATAAGGCGCCCCCAAATCTTTCAGCAAACTGGTAACCTCCAGGCTGCTCTGAAAGTTGGTTCCGATGCATACAAAGCAAATATCAAAATTCCGAACACCGAAGCTTTTGAGTACCTCCTCTCTGGTGCAATCCCCAATTTTGGCACTGGTAACAATGGGCAGAATATCCTCCAATTTTCCCTCGATCTGGTCCACCGCCATCACATCATTTCCATTTGCTACCAAATTTTCACACAAATGTTTTCCAAACCTTCCAATTCCAATAACCAGAATTGATTTCATCTTTTTTCCTCCTATCCGATTGTAATACGCTCTATGGGTAGCTGTACCAATGAACCCTGCTTTTTCTCTGTAAATGACAAAGCAAAGGACATACTTCCAATTCTTCCGCTGTACATAAGAAAAATCAAGAGATACTTTGATGCCATGGTAACATCCCTTGTAATTCCTGTGGAAATTCCTACCGTTCCAATGGCTGAAAATATCTCCATAAAAATATCAGACATAGGCATGGAACCTTCCAGCCCGCACATGAGCAAGGCGGATACTGATGCCAATAACAAATTTATGAAAAATACAGTACTTGCCTTTTTGATTGAATCCTCATCCAGCCTTCTGCCAAAAATATTAAGTCCTTTTTTATTCCTGAGATTTGACCAGATATATAACAAAATAACCATCATTGTAGTAGTTTTCACTCCACCTGCAGTAGAACCTGGACTTCCTCCAATAAACATTAAAAGTACCGTCAAAAGCCTTGTTCCCTCCGTATAAGCCCCTGTATCCACCGTATTAAATCCCGCTGTCCGGGGCGTTACTGCCCCAAACAGAGAAGCCAGTATCTTTCCTTTCATATCCATATCTGCCAATAGATTATTCCTCTCAAACAGATAGAAACAAATGCTTCCTCCAAGAATCAGCGCCAATGACATAACAAGCACAATTTTTGTATGCAGCATATATTTCTTGACCTTCCATTTATGCATAGTAATGTCATCCCACACAATAAACCCAATACCGCCTACAATAATCAATGTCATAATTACCAGATTAATCAAAATGTCATCATAATACATGGTCAAAGAACCATAAGGCTCAAACTGACCCATCAAATCAAATCCTGCATTGCAGAAAGCAGAAATAGAATGAAAAATCCCATACCAAACGCCCTTAAGCCAGCCAAATCTTGGAATAAACCTGAGCATCAAAAGCAATGCCCCCAGACCTTCTATCCATACGCTGTAACAGATAATTTTCTGTACCAGACGAACCGTCCCTCCAATCTGTAAGGTATTGACGCTCTCCTGAATCAGATTTCTCTCCTTTAAACCAATCCGTCTTTTCAAAAAAATAGAGAAAAATACACCAATAGAAATAAATCCCAACCCACCGATTTGAATGAGAAGAATAATCACAATCTGTCCAAACAACGTCCAATTGGTATATGTGTCTACTACTACCAGTCCCGTCACACATGTACTGCTGGTAGCAGTAAAAAGCGCATTTAAAAATCCTACGCTCTCTCCATTTCTGGATGCAAAGGGCAGCATCAAAAGTATTGTTCCTACTGCAATAATCAATAAAAATCCCAAGGCAATGGTCTGTACTCTGCTTAATCTCCGTGCCATTTTTTCTCCTTTTTCCATTTAACCTAACCTTCTCGCTCCAATGCGATAAGAGCTTTTTATCTTTCTATAGGAAAGAGACTTTCGCGTGACAAGGTATATTCGATAGAAAGATAAAAAGCTGTTGCACAAATCCTTCGTGCAACAGCCTCTTGCTCTATACTTTAGTATTTCCCAAAATCGCCTTCCAGAGAAATAATCTTTTCGTTTTCTTCCGGTGCATGGTAATTGTTTGTTTCTGATATACCACTGAAACTACTGTCTCTATTCTTTAATTTATAATTTCCTACTAAGCTACGCAATGTTGCTGCCTGGTTGGACAACTGTTCACTGGCTGCTGCACATTCCTCACTAGTTGCAGAATTCGTCTGAGTTACCTGAGATACCTGGTTAATTGCCTGGTCAATCTGAGTAACTGCAGTCGCCTGATCATTGGAAGCCACTGCAATACTGTGTGTCAATTCAACAACCTGTTCAATCTTATGCATAATCTCTGACAGGGACCCACTAGTCTCCTGTGCAAGTCTGGAACCAAGACCTACCTTATGGATAGAATCTTCAATCATCTCTGCTGTTTCACTGGCTGCAGAAGCGCTTTTTCCAGCAAGACTTCTTACCTCTTCCGCTACAACTGCAAAGCCTTTTCCATGAATACCAGCTCTTGCTGCTTCCACAGCTGCATTCAATGCAAGAATATTGGTCTGAAATGCAATATCATCAATTACTTTAATAATCTTAGAAATATTTTCAGAAGCTTCATTGATATCTGTCATCGCGCCCATCATTTCTGACATGCTATCATTTATCGTAATTGCTTCTTTGCCCATGTTCTCCACCAAATCATTGGCTTCGTTAATCTGTTCCACATTTACTTTGGTTCGCTCAGCAATCTCATTCATGGAAGCAGTAATTTCTTCCGTTGCACTTGCCTGCTGGGTTGCTCCCTGTGCCAATGCCTGGCTTGCATCTGAAACCTGCTCCGCGCCTACCGTTACCTGCATAGTAGACTCCTTGATATCAGAAAGCATTTTGTTATTTTCTCTTACCATGTTCTCTAATGCATTGCCCAAAACGTCTTTTGTGCTCTTGGGCTTTACATCAACAGTCAAATCACCTGATGCAATCTTCTCTGAAATCTCACCCTGATATTTGATATTATCCACAATTTTCTGGAATTCATCCACAACTGCACCGAATTCATCATTTCTTAATTTGGTTAATGTTATGTTTGCATTTCCTTCTGCAATCTCTCTCGCTGCATCGCTCAAAATCTCCAGAGAAAGGCGGATATCTCTGATAATGCTTACGGACAAAAATACGGAAAAACCTAAAGTTGTCACCAATAAAACTGCCAAAATAATCTGTTGCTGCAGGGTATCTGCCTTTGATGAAGCCAGAACATTATAACTACTTATTCCCATAATAAGAATCAACAATCCGATAATTGCAAATCCAACAATCAATCGCGTCCTCATTTTTACATCTTTCATTTTTTCTTGTCCTCCTTGTTATCATCCTGTTACAAAATTTCGGTCCTATTACCTATTCGAGCATTGTCGGATCCTCATCCCTGATAAGCTTTTCTGGATCTAACAATAACTTTACCTCATCTACTACCCTTACAAGGCCGAATACATATCTATCTCTTCCATAACTATTTGGATTTAACGATGGAGGTGGGATAATACTTTTCTCATCCACTGTGATAACATCCGCAATTTGTTCCACAATAAGCCCTACAGTTGTAGATTTCACATCAATTACAATTATGCAAGTACGGTCTGTATAATCAAAAGGCTCTTCCTGGAAACGTACCTTAACATCTATGACAGGTATAATCTTTCCTCTGATATTAATAAGCCCTTTGATATAATCCTCTACCTCTGGAACAGGGGTAATTGACTGGGCGCCAATAATCTCACTTACATAATTAATTGCAATCCCATAACACTTTTCTCCAATTCGGAAGGTCATAAACTTTCCTTTTTGCGTATCTTCCCCCAGATCTTCTGCTTCATCCAGTTCATCTGCTTCATTCAATACATCCATCAATTCTTCTGCCATGGCCTAACTCCTTTCCTGTCCAGCAATTAACCCTGCAATATCCAGAATCAATGCAATGCTTCCATCCCCAAGCTGGGTACAACCTGAAATTCCCCGTACTCTTTTTACATAAGAAGGAATAGGTTTTACTACGATTTCCTGCTCTGCAATCAACTGGTCGATAAACACACTGACATATTTATTCTCATGTTCCAATAACACTACAATACCATCTTCAATATCTGTTACGTTATCAGAAAGATGATAAAATTCATTCAACCGAATGAAAGGATAACACTCACCCCGAAGCATTACATATTCTTCTCCATTGGGCTCCTTCACTATCATCTCTCGTGTGATCCGTACAAACTCCTTCACCGCATTTGTCTCAATTACAAACGTAGAAGAAGCCACCTGCATCACAATTCCATTGATAATCGCCAATGTCAACGGAATCTTCATGGTCATTTCAGAACCGGCGCCTTCCATACTGTCGATTTCCAGCTTACCGCCAATGGCCTGGATATTTTTCACCACTACATCCATTCCAACGCCGCGGCCAGACAGCTCTGTAACCTGCTCTTTTGTAGAAAAGCCTGCATAAGTAATAAACTGGTAAATCTCTCTGTCTGTATAATCAGACATAGGACGATTTCCAATCAACCCATTATTTCTTGCCTTATTATATAGAACCTGTTTATTCAGTCCCTTTCCATCATCCCGCACGATAATATATACCTTGCCGCCTTCATTTTTAGCCTCCAAGGTAATCTTTCCTCTGGGATTCTTCCCAGCAGCAATACGATCTTCCTTATCCTCAATTCCGTGGTCTACCGAATTACGGATCAAATGCATCAGCGGATCGGAAATATGTTCAATAATATTCTTATCCACTTCTGTATTCTCACCAATTACTTCCAGCTCAATGTCTTTCCCTAATTTTCTGGATGTATCAAAGACAATACGATTCATCTTCTGGAAGGTATTGGTCAAAGGCATCATACGCATGGACATAATGACATCCTGCAGCTCTGTGGTAATTTTTGCAAGCTGTCCTGCTGCCTTCTGGAAATTGGTCAAATCTAACCCTGGTACTTTCAAATCTGGATTCTGGAGCACAACTGCTTCTGAAATTACAAGCTCGCCAATCATATCCATCAATGCATCCATCTTTTCTACATTTACGCTGATATAAGACTGCTTGTGGGAAGGCTTAGGCTGACTCTTTGCCAATTTCTTTCCTTTTCCAGTTTCTTTTCCTTTAATAACATAATCACCAGGCTGTGGCGCTTTCTTCTTGGCCTTATTGTCTTCTTCCTTGTCTTTTTCCTCCATTTCAATGACAATATGTTCCGGTCCATGATCATGAAAGCCCATCTCAAATTCCTGCTGGGTACAATCATTAATCTCCACCCGATCCATACCGGAGGTATCTCCAATTGCATTTACAATATCATCCTTTGAGCACTGGCATTTAATCAGCATATGGAAACCATCTTCCAAAATCACTGCCCCACTGTCCTCATTGGTAATGATATCACCTGGCATATATTCCAGATCTTCTACAACCTCTTTCAAAGAATATACGGCGGTATAGGCTCTGATATTGCACATCTCTGTATCGCTTCTGTAATAAATGGAAGCTTTAAAGTATTTATTACTCTCACTTCCAGTAGGTGCAATATAAAATTGACTTGGCGCCACATAGGTATTCTCCGGTGGCAATTCCTCACCTTTTTCCTCAATACCTGATTTCAGTCTCTTTAAAAATTTGTCTATATCCTCTACAATTTTAGTTTCATCTCCATCTGGCGTCTCACCCTCTTTGATCTTATCCAATTCTCCGGTAATAAAATCGGCTACGTCAAGCACATGATCCACCAATTCCAAATGGGGAACATTTTCTGGATGAGATTCCCTCAAATAATAAAATACATCCTCCAGCTTATGGGACACCTTCGTGATATTTTCATACATCATAATACCCGAAGAACCTTTTATTGTATGCATGACACGAAAAATTTCGTTGATGGAGGTTTCATCAAAACAATCTTCATCTTTTTTCTCCAGCACAGTATTCTGAAGTTCTCCAAGCAACTGATCGCTCTCATACAAAAACATATCCAGCATACTGTCTGTGTTAAAATCCTCTGCCATTTTTTAGCCTCCCTTCTTCCCATTGTACCTTTTTCATGTTCTTCCCTGCTGTCATCATATTAATTCCAACTTTTTCAATATTTTTTCAAACTTTTCCAAATCTATGGGCTTACCAGAATAAACCGTACATCCCATTTCAAATGCCTTTTTCACATTCCTTTCTTCATTTAAGGCTGTGGTCATAATAATCTTGGCGCCCTTATCTCCTTGAATTCCTCTTTCTTTCTCAATATCGCGGATTGCCTTTAAAGCCTGATAGCCGTCCAATACCGGCATCATTACATCCAGACATATCAAGTCATAGGGTTCCCCATCCTCTAATGCCATTAAAAATGCATCTACTGCTTCTTCTCCATCTACAGTAATGTCACATTCTCCATATTTTTCCAGATAATTCGTCATAAATTTACGGCTCGCGAAATCATCTTCTGCCAGTAAAATCTTCATACTCTCTGCTCTCCTTTCTAAGTTGCTTTTAAAACGCTGTATACTTTATTTGCTATATTTGAAAGTTCCGTCTGATATTGAACAGCTCCAATATCATAAGCAACTTTTGGCATACCATAAACCACGCAGCTTGCCTCATCCTGGCCAATTGTAATTGCCCCGGCATTGCGCATTTCCAAAAGCCCCTTGGCTCCATCGCCGCCCATGCCAGTTAAAATCACACCTACAGCATCTTTCTTGGCAGCTTTTGCCACAGAGGAAAACAGCACATCCACAGAAGGACAATGCCCACTGACCTTTTCTCCATGCTTGCATTCCACTTGATACATACCATTTACTTTCACTAGACGCATCTGTTTATCACCAGGCGCAATCAACACCTGGCCTTGCATCACCCGGTCTCCCGTAACGGCTTCCTTCACCATTACCTGGCACTGGTTATTCAGCCTGTTTGCATACATCTGGGTAAATCCAGGAGGCATATGCTGCACAATCACAACTCCTGGAATGTCCTTACGAAACTGCTTCACCACATCATAGATTGCCTCTGTTCCTCCAGTAGATGCTCCAATGGCAATTACTATGTTGCTTTTCAAATTCGTCTTATTGTTCACTGGAAATGTTTCTGCACGTTTCATCCTTCCAACTTTCACCGTGGAAGCGATCTTTATTTTAGTTCCCAGCTCTTTTCGCAAAAACGCGCTAACCCTACTACGGTCTACGGTGCTGGGCTTACAAACAAAATCCACTGCTCCAGCTTCCATAGCGTCAAAAACCTTTTCATCCATTGCACTGATGACTACCACAGGCAAAGGGTACTGGGGCAACAGCTTTCGTAAAAATTCTATTCCACCCATCCTGGGCATCTCTACATCCAGAGTCATAACATCTGGACGGTACTTCAAAATTGCATCTCGCGCCTCATAAGCATCTCCTGCCTGGGCTACCACTTCTATGTATGGATCTTCACTCAGGCTTTGTACCAACAGATTACGAAACAGCATTGAGTCATCTACTACTAATACTTTGATCTTACGCATCCTGTTTACCCGCTTTCTTTTATATAAATAAAATTTCCATTCTGTCTCACCTGTCAAATTGTGGTTTTATCTCATCCCTATACTTATCACTTCTGATATATGGATGGCTTCACATACTGGAACTTATTCCCTTTTCTGTCAATAGATTCTGTCGTTCCTACAAACAAGTAGCCTCCCGGCTCCATATAATCATAAACCTTCCTAAGAAGCTGCTGTTTCGTCGCATCATCAAAATAAATCATAACATTCCGCATGAATACAACATGAAATTTCTTACGAAATGGAAATGGATTCATCAGGTTAAACTGTCGGAAAATCACTTCTTTCTTAAGCTCCGAGGTTGCCTGGTACTCAAGTGCACTTACCCTTTTAAAATAATGTCTTTTCCAGCTCTCTGGTAAAGGGTCTATCTGTTCTTTCAAATACTTACCTCTCTGGGCAACCTCCAACACTCTCGTGGAAAGATCCGTAGCAAGCACCCTGGTATCCCAAAGCTTGTGATCAAGACCAAAATAATCTTTTAACACCATTGCAATTGTATACGGTTCTTCTCCCGTAGAAGAAGCTGCAGACCAGATTCGAATATCCTTTTTCGCAGATTCCTTCGCTTTCAGTTGAGGAAGTATGATCTGCTTGAGATAATCCATATGCTCAAATTCTCTCATAAAATATGTATGGTTTGTAGTTAAAACATTAATTAAATTCCGGGCTTCCTCCCCTTTGGGATTTTTTTCTACCTTTGCCATATACTCATCATATCCGCTATAACCATTCCGCAGAATATAATTTTCCATTCTTCCATTTACTAACACTTGTTTTCCAGCAAGGTCTATCCCATATTTCTGCTTTACAAATACTACAATCCGATGAAATTCCTGCTCTGTAATCATAACTCCTTACTCCTATGACAAAAACTTCTTATCGAATTATGGTCACCAATGCACAAACCACTTCGTGATATGATTTGGTCACCAATAGGTATGGTATGGTTACCGACGCGCACTTCGCCGTGTATAATATCTCTTGATATTATACCATAACCATTCCACATCATCTATGGTACTATATTCACCCTTATTTGTCAATTCTGTTGCATCTTCTCCAGTATCTAGCGGAGCTGCTTCTGCACCTTGAAAAATACGTCCAAAATCTCAGGATCAAAAATGATTCCTCTTCCTTCTTCCATAATTTTCAAGCTCTCTTCCTGGGTATAATCTCTCTTATAAGACCTTTCTCCCCGCAACGTATCATAAATATCCAATATGGTGGTAATTCTTGCCGACAAAGGAATATCCTTCCCTTTGGCATCCTTGGGATAACCGCTTCCATCCCACCATGCATGATGATAATGGGCGATTTCAATCGCCATAGGTAAAAAACTATTCTCCGGCATACTGGCATATACACAATCTAAAATTTCTGCCCCTTGCTCTACATGAGATTTTACAACCTCCATTTCCTCTGGCTTCCATGTTTTTTCCACTAACAGAAGATTGCAAGGCGCCTGGATATTTCCAATATCATGAAGTCTGGAAGCAACTTCTATGGTATTGATAAAGCTCTCTGATATTTCTTCGGAAAAATCCGGACTAAACTGAAGACTTTGCGCTAAGATCCGACAATTATATGACACATGATCCAGATGATTTCCACCGTTTCGCTCTTTCCCCTGGGCAAGAGTAGCAAGGGCATACAGGATATTTTTCTGTTCATCCTCAATCCGTTTCGCCTGGCTGCTAATTACACTGTGCAAACGCCGATTGCTCAGCTCCAGTTCATGCTGCACCTCATAAAGCTTTAAATGATTCCTTACCCGCATAACAACTTCTGTCACTTCAAAAGGCTTTCCAATGTAATCCACTGCTCCAAGATTAAAGCCCCTCATTTTATCTTCACTGGAATCTGCCGCTGAAATAAAAATAATAGGAATATCCCTGGTAACTGGATTTTCTTTTAATCTCTCGCAAAACTCATATCCATCCATTTCTGGCATAAACACATCCAAAAGAATCAACTGGGGCAATTGCTCTGCAATTAATTTTGCAGCTTCATTGGCGCTGCTTGCACACCGAGGTGTATGCCCCATCTGAAGAATAATATTTTCCAGAATCATAAGATTTGTATCCACATCATCTACAATTAAAATCTGTGGCCCCGTACCGGACTTTTCTATATTTTCCATATCTACACTCCTCCGATATTCTCCTCAAATAGTTCTTTCAAATTGTTATATTGCTCTACCGCTTTTTCGTATTTTTCCTTTCGAACGTTCATCTCCAGACGGAATGCGGCCTTTTTTAGTTCTTGTGGGCCTTCCTCCACCAATTCTTTAATATTATGAGAAAAGCTTTCTGCCCGATCCCAGGCTCCAACCTCTATGCAAATAATCAACTTCTCCATCTTACTGCGGAGCTCTGCCACATTTTCCGCTGACCCAAAATGAAAGATTTCTCCAATATTCTCATATTTAGACATATCCTGGTTCTGATTGATAAATTCAAACTGGCCGCGGATACTATTTTCTTCGTCTTTGTCCTGTGCTACATGAAGGCGCACAGAGTAAGAAAAACTACTGCCTTTTCCCTTTTCACTATCCAAATGGATACTTCCACTCATCAGCTCCACCAGCTGCTTGGTAATCGCAAGCCCCAATCCAGTTCCGCCGTATTTTCTGGTAATAGAAGCATCTACCTGTGAAAAACTTTTAAATAATTTATCCTTTTCTTCCTGAGAAATTCCAATCCCTGTATCTGAAACCACAAAAAATAATTCTATTTCATCATCAAATTGTACCGTTTTGGTTACTTCTATATTTATGTATCCGACACTGGTAAACTTTACCGCATTAGACAATAGATTATTCAAAATCTGTGTCAAGCGCAGCTCATCTCCAATCAAAAATTCAGGAATCGCCTTATCAATATTCACCATAATATGAAGACCCTTGGAATTAATTGCCGTTATGTTGGTCTCTACCGCATGATTTACCATCTGATAGAAGTTAAATTCTTTTTGTTCAAGGGTAAATCTTCCAGCCTCCAATTTTGAAAAATCCAAAATATTCGTGATAATCGCAGACATATTTTCACAGCAACGGGTAATGATATCCAGCGTACGCTTTTGTTCACTGTTAACACCTGCTTCCAACATATTGGTCACATGTCCTTTGATGCCATTGACTGGAGTACGCAGCTCGTGGGTAACATTTGCCACAAATTCATTTCTTACCTTAATGGTGTCTTCCATCTCTTCCTTCATCCGCACAAGCTTTCGTTCTGTCTCAATCCGTTTTGCAATATTAATTGCAAACAACAGGTTCCGGTTTCCTTCTACCACAGTCATCATGCGCACTGGAAAGCAGGTTCCATTCTTCCGATACATCATCCCTTCTCGCATGGAAGCCATCTTCTCTAAAAAATCCTTTTGTTCCTCTTCCTGCTGCAGCTCTGCTGGAAAAAGGGTAAAAAGACTGATATTTATCAATTCTTCTCCATATCCAAGCTCTGCCTGAGCTTGTCGGTTTGCATATAAAACTTTACCTGTCTCATCAAATCTTATAATAATTTCCAAAGCCACATCCGCAAGCTGGTAGAAATCCTCTACTTGAAATGCATCCTGCTCCATAATTCCTGCCCCCTTCTTTCCGACATTTTCAACATTTCTGCCTGTTGCTGCCCTGCTTTTTTTCATTATTTTTAGTATACGTTCTCCAAATTTTTGTGTCAAGTAAAAAATATGTCAAATACAAGAAAGAATCCTGCTTTGCGGGATTCTCCGCCTGCGGCGGGTCGCTTTGCGACAGATTTCATACCCGCCGCAGTGCGATAAGAGCTTTTTTATTCTAATAGGAAAACACTTTCACGCTTTAGCGTGACAAGGGTTTTCCTATTAGAATAAAAACAGGGCTTCGAAGACACCTGAATCCCTCCGAAACCCTAATATCATGCGGATGACAGGAATCGAACCTGCACGGTCTCCCACCAGATCCTAAGTCTGGCGCGTCTGCCAGTTCCGCCACATCCGCCTGCACGAAAATAAAGATTTTTAAAATCCCCTTAAAACCACGAATCTACTGGCTTATGGGGATTTCTAATTCATGAGACATCGGGGATTCGAACCCCGGACAACTTGATTAAAAGTCAAGTGCTCTACCGACTGAGCTAATATCCCATATATAAACTGGGCTAGCTGGATTTGAACCAGCGAATGCAGGAGTCAAAGTCCTGTGCCTTACCGCTTGGCGATAGCCCATCAATTGTACTCGTGCTCTGCAAACAACCCATTAATCTAGGAAAGGTGGATACAGGGATTCGAACCCTGGGCCTCCAGAGCCACAATCTGGCGCGCTAACCAACTGCGCTATACCCACCACAGAACGTGCTCGAAGGGATTCGAACCCCCGACCCACGGCTTAGAAGGCCGTTGCTCT
>ERZ778511.199-NODE-199-length-60267-cov-7.914701_pt1 | contig 60267 bp, 51 predicted proteins | sample MGYA00510347_ERZ778511 | MGnify/ENA primary metagenome ERZ778511 (study PRJEB29527, sample SAMN07138967) | mouse gut metagenome | material: feces | host: mouse | place: China:Nanjing | collected 2016-01-25 ...
GGCAGATGGAAATTTAAGCAAGTAAAAACGTCGATATTTAACCGCCGGAGTAATAAATGGCTCCCTTCTAAAAATCTCTGATGCCTGCACATATCACATGGTATATAAGAATTCCATGGAAAGACTTCTCCTTACTAAACCTCTATCCCAGCCATCCGTAAGATCAATTTTGTGGTTCTTATCAGTTCCTGGGCAAATTCAAAATTTTTCCCTTTTCCATGCTCTGTCATATGCTTTTTTACCTCTGCTTCTGTCCTTCCGGTTCTTGCCGCTTCCTTCATCTGTAAATTATAAGGAATCGCCCCAAGCATATTTTCACCCACCCGGTAAAGCCGTTCCAGATTTTTTCTTGTATATAAGCCATCCTCGAAATAATTTCCCACCAGGAAAAACACCTTTCTGGAAAATCCAGGGGGATTCCGATAATAATCTCCAATCAGTTCTGACTCCTGATTCATATTCAAAACACAGACGTCCGCTTCTTGCAGCACACTCTGGGTAAAATCATCCTTCCGGTTTCCACAGTCAATAAATATCACATCAAAACAGCCTTCCACTGCATCCATTACCTGCTTTAATCTTACAAAAAAAGAATCCTCCTGCCACCACTCTTGTTCCCTTTTCCTGCTGGTAGGCAGATAATACATCCTTTCCTTAATAATCTGCTGCATATTTGCTCTGACTACCTGTTTTGTCAATTCCTCTTTCTGTTTCCCCAATAAACAATCCAATCCAGCAGCAAGAAAATATTCCTGTTGCTCCGCCGCTAAAATCGCTTGCCCTGTATTTTCATATTCCCGGTCAACTGGCTGTTTTAGTACAGAATCCTTTCTTTTTCCAGAAAAGCTTTTTTCCAATTCTTTCCCGTTGTAACCCCCTGAAGCCACTGCTATAGACAATGAACTTATGCTTACAGAAGCACAGGCAACCAACGACATATGGAAAGCAGTATCCACCTGTTTTTCTCCACTCCAAAATGCTATTTTCATCGATACTTCTCCTTGTATTTTTTCGCAATCTTAAAGAAGGAAAATAATCATCGCAAGACATTTCGATGTAAGACACTAAAACAAACCATAATTATTGTAAATCTGGAAATTTCGTACAAAGATTATTGTACATTGAACAAAAGATGCTTTCATCATACAAAAATCTCCCTAAATTGTAAATACTTTTTACTCTTTTTATAAAAATTTAAGACTTTTCTATCATTCACTTTCTCTTTTTCACAGGGTTACTACAAGGGTATCATATCCCCCCTGGCGAAGCTGGGTCTGAAGCTCCATCGCATCCTCCAAGCTGTCCTCCCGTCCCACAATCACTGCATAGTAAGGGTCTTCCCAGCGTATGGATGCAAAATATCCCTGTTCCTCCAATTGCTCCTGCATATACTGTGCATTCGATTCATAACGGTACAATCCCACCTGTACCCCATACTTTTTCTCAGGAGTTTTTAGTGGCAGGGCTTTTTCTACTCCTGTCACAATAGCATCTACCATTTGATCAAACTGCTGGTCAAACAATTGATTATCTGCTTCGTTATTGATAAAACCAAGCTCCATCAATACTGCTGGCATCTGGGTTCGTCTTAAGACGACAAGCCCTGGACGTTCCACCACCCCAAGATCCTGAAAACCAAAATCCACCAGCTCCTGATTGATGGCTTCTCCAAGCCTTTCCGCCTCTGTATTTGCTTCATATACCAATGCCTGGGTTCCACTGTAGGTATTGGGATTTATTCCAGAATTCCGGTGAAAAGAAATAAAATAGTCGGCCCCTGAACGGTTTGCAATCTGCGCTTTTTCAAAAGGTGAATCATAACGATCTGTGGTTCTTGTATAGAGCACGTTGTATCCGGCATCCTCCAGCTTCTTTCCTACTGCAAGGGTTACCTTAAGCGTATCATCCTTTTCTTTCCTCCCATTATAGGAAGCCCCATTGTCATAACCGCCGTGCCCTGCGTCCAATATAATTGTAACTGCCATGGCTTCTCCTTCCTGTGTCCTTTTTGGCACAAACAGGTATTTTGCTTTATCATATGCGTTAGGAAAGAAAAGTTTCCATTGACAAATCCTTCGTCTGAAGGTATAGTAAAAATATATTTATTTTGATTATCAAACTATTAAGGCAGGGATGATTTATGAGAGCAAAAATTATTGGAACCGGAAGCTGCCTTCCGGATAGATGCGTGACAAATGAATACCTTTCCACCATTATGGACACAAGCGACGAGTGGCTCCAGAGCCGGACAGGCATCCGGGAACGCCATCTGGTTTCTTCGGAAACAGAAACTACCCTGACGCTGGCTGTCCGGGCTGCCAAGGCCGCCCTTGAGGATTCCGGCACGCTGCCAGAGGAAATTGACCTTATCCTCGTAGCTACGGTTTCTTCTGATTTTATTACCCCAAGCACCGCCTGCATGGTGCAGAGGGAATTGGGCGCCCGCCATGCGGCTGCTTTCGATATCAATGCTGCATGTTCCGGGTTCCTGTTTGCCCTGAATACCGCAGACGCTTATTTTCAAGCGGGAATTTACCAGACTGCCCTGATTATCGGGGTAGAAACCCTTTCTAAAATCATTGAATGGTCGAACCGTTCCACCTGCGTCCTGTTTGGGGACTGGTGTCAGTATATAAGTGTGGACAGTATAGGTTGTTCAACTTTTCTTGTCCACACTTATATACTAACACCAGTTCGCTGTAGTACTAAAGCATGTCTGAAAAATCATTCCTGCCATCTGCATCCCCCGCTTAGCACGATATTTGCATCATCAGATTGAACATTAGAAGTTCAATCTGCATAAATTCAGGTTACATAGCCCGTTAGGGACTGCCCCAGCAAAGCGAGGGTATGCGCCCTTCATTTGGCACAAATCCCCACAGGGCGCCTTTGATGTCCCACTAAATGGAGAATACATCTGTCAGAAAGCATTTTTCAAACACGCTCTGGCAAAGCCTCCATATCGCTCTTTTCCCAATCATTGCTAAAATCTCTTGTATAGAACAGCCTTATCCTCATCTGGGATTTTTAAAATAGACATTGCCTGCTCTGCTGTCATCTTCATGGCTTCCATAAGATTTTTTATATATTCATATGAACAATCAATTCTTTCCTTGTCTTTTTCTCTGTTGATTCTTTCCTCCATTGCCTTACTCATTTGACTTCGGCCTCCTTCCGTCTCTTTGAAATGCCTTACTGATTTTGCAAGTTCCTGATAAAACATATCGACTGCACTTGTACAGCGGAAATCATGCATCAGTTTCCCTACGGGGTCACTATCATTTTTATAGCTGCCATTCACATAAATAATATGCGCGCCATCTCCAAATAACGCCCCTGATTCTTGTATCGTCCTTTCCACATGGTATAGCGGCAATCCCATTTTCATATAGTCATTCTTTGTAATAAATATCACATAGGATTCGTGAATTTCCTTGAATTTCTGCTTTTCTTTCAGCATCTTCGTATCTAACATGCTGCTGTGAAATCTGGCTCTGTGAACGTCTGCCCCAGCATTCTCATTCTGTACTTCAATATCATACACTTTTCCGTCAGAACCCTTGGCATAAATGTCGAGTTTAATAGAACGGCCTCCTGTGACCGGATTCTTATATTCCCTCTGCGCCACCACTTCCGTGACTTTCATATCGTTCCTACCAAGAATAATGTTTAAAAGAAGTTCCGTTGCCTCCGTGTTTCTGTCAAACACGACTGTCATAAACTCGTCATCCAGGAGGGTAAATCCTTCCAACAGCTCTAAATTTTCTTCCTCACCATTCAGCTTTACTGCATCACTCAAACACCCACCCTCTTTCTTGTTATCGGCTTATTCATATTATATTACTAAGGCGGTTAAATGTCGAATGAATTTTACGCAGAATAAATTTCTATCTGCAAGGCGGAAGATTGAGCTGTAGCGAGTGCTACAGCGATTGATAACAACACAGCAGATAAAAATTTAGACAAGTAAAAACATCGACATTTAACCGCCTTAGTAATAACCTCTGCAACAGCTTTCAGCAACACTAATTCTAACTTATCAAAGATAAGGCTTGTCCTCTCACACATGGATACAAGTACAGCAGCTTCCTTTCTCTGCATATTTTATTATTTACCTGCGCAACTAATGTCCGCCGTGCCCTGCGTCCAATATAATTGTAACTGCCATGGCTTCTCCTTCCTGTGTCCTTTTTGGCACAAACAGGTATTTTGCTTTATCATATGCGTTAGGAAAGAAAAGTTTCCATTGACAAATCCTTCGTCTGAAGGTATAGTAAAAATATATTTATTTTGATTATCAAACTATTAAGGCAGGGATGATTTATGAGAGCAAAAATTATTGGAACCGGAAGCTGCCTTCCGGATAGATCTGTAACAAATGACTATCTTTCTACGATTATGGATACCAATGACCAGTGGATTCAAAGTCGGACTGGCATTCGTGAGCGTCATCTGGTATCCTCCCAGCAGGAAACTACTTTATCACTGGCTGTAAACGCTGCCAAAGCTGCATTAACAGATTCCGGCCTTTTGCCAGAACAGATTGACTTGATTCTTGTGGCAACCGTTTCTTCTGATTATATTACTCCAAGCGCCGCCTGCATGGTTCAAAAAGAACTGGGGGCCCACCGTGCTGTCTCCTTTGACATCAATGCAGCCTGTTCTGGTTTTTTATTCGCCTTGAATACAGTAGACGCTTATTTCCAAGCAGGTATTTATCAAACTGCCTTGATTATTGGTGTAGAAACTCTCTCCAAAATCATTGATTGGTCAGACCGTTCTACCTGCGTTCTTTTCGGGGATGGCGCTGGCGCTGTTGTTGCCAAAGCCTCTGAAGGAGGAATGATTGCTTCTCTTCAAGGCTCTGATGGTACTGGCGGGGATATCCTTACATGCAAAAACCGCACCAACAACAATCCATTTGTTTCTACTGATGCAAATCCAGACTATTTGTACATGAACGGACAGGAAGTATTCAAATTTGCCGTAAAAAAAGTGCCAGAATGCATTCAGTCCCTTTTGGAACAGGCAGGAGAAGATGCCTCCCATGTAACCTACTATCTGCTCCATCAGGCTAATTACCGCATTATTGCCTCCATCGCCCGAAAATTAAAACTTCCGATAGAAAAATTTCCCTCCAATGTGGATCATTGCGGAAATACCTCCGCTGCAAGCATTCCCATCCTTTTGGATGAAATTCACAAAGAAGGAAAACTTTCCGAAGGTGACCTGATTGTGTTATCTGGTTTTGGTGCAGGGCTTACCTGGGGAGCTGCCCTTTTGCAATGGTAATGGGGACTGTCGCATGAAAAGACATAGACACCAGATATAGATATACTTGGCTATTTAATATTCTATATCTGGTGCAAAATTTTTTAATGCGGCAGCGCCAAGCCTCACCAACCCCACGGAACGACGCCTCCCCTTTTTATAGCAAGAATTCCTTTTATCCCTTTAAGAATACATATGTATTTTTATCAGAAAGCCCTTCTTCATATTGATACCCCAATCCATGAAAATTTTTGATTCCATGGACATCTTCAATCTCATTCTGCGCCAGAAAACGCACCATCTCCCCTCGTGCCATTTTCACCTTCGTTCCCGTTTCCACAACCTTTCCTTCTTTGAATTCCCCAAAACGACAGGTCAAAAACTGTTTCCCTGGGGGCAAATAGCTGGAAATGCATTTACTGTACTCCTTGGAAGCAAGATTTAAAATGATGTCTGCTTTTTTACATACTTCCCTGGAAATTTTATCTCCCCAATAATCATAAAGATTTTTATGAGCTCCCAAATGAATCTTCGCCTGCATTTCCAAACGATATGGCACAACCCCATCAAAGGGCCCCAGCATCCCATAGAATCCAGATAAGATACAAAGATGCTCCTTAACATATTGAAAGGACTGATCTTCAAATACTGCTGGAGCCATATATTGGTATTGTATGCCTTCATAAGCCAAAAGCGCGGGCGTCAAATTTCTTTGTAAATCCATCTGTGCAAATCTTTTATAATTCAAATCGGCAATTTTATCATTGCATCTCCAGATATTTTTTGCTTCTTGGTAAGACAGGCTTCTCATATATTCTTTCAATTCTTCTGCCTCCTGCAAAAAAACAGGCAGTCTATGACAAGCAAACGTGTCTGTATCCTGTTTCATTTTCTTTGCAGGAGAGATGATGATTTTTATCATAATTTTCTCAATTCTTTCTCTTTGAAGTCACATTTTACTCTCTTTTCGGAACCTTTTCTAAATTTACTTCCAGATTTTTATATAATTCTACTGGGACAAATGCTTTCACATAAATTCCATTTTCCCGATACTCCTCTTCCAGCAGTTCGCCGTATTTACGAATCACCGTAAGTTGTCCGCCTTTGTCATAGGGAAAAATCCCTTCCAAAAACTGCTTATCTTCCCGTAAAATTTCTTCTAACACTTCCAAAAGCTGTTCCAGCCCTTCCCCGGTTTTTGCAGAAATTTTCAATGTCTTATCCGCCTTTGCATCCTTTCCCACTGCATCTTCTTCCACCTGATCCTGTTTATTAAATAACGTAATCATTTTCTTTCCCGAGACGCCTAGATTTTGCAATGTTTCGTACACAATATGCATCTGTTTTTCCCGTTGAGGGTTGGATGAATCTACCACATGGATAATAATATCTGCATATTTTGCCTCCTCTAAGGTGCTGCGAAAGGCTTCAATCAAATGATGAGGCAGTTTTCGAATAAATCCAACCGTATCTGTAAGCAGAATTTCCTGTCCGCTGCCCAGCTTAAGGTTTCTGGTGGTAGGGTCCAAGGTGGCAAACAGCTTGTCCTCCTCCAACACAGAAGCATGAGTCAGCCGATTCAACAGTGTAGATTTTCCTGCATTGGTATATCCGACAATTGCAGCTACTTTCACCTGGCTGCGCTCCCGCTGCCCTCTGGTTACTTCCCTGTGCATTTGCACCTGAGACAACTCTCTGTTTAACTGGGCAATCCTGCTTTTAATCAGTCTTCGATCCATTTCCAATTTCTTCTCTCCTGGTCCCCTTGTTCCAATCCCACCGCCAAGCCTGGACATAGAAATTCCTAATCCAATCAAGCGGCTCATCCTGTATTTTAGCTGTGCAAGCTCCACCTGTATCTTTCCCTCACTGGTGGAGGCCCTGGATGCAAAAATATCCAAAATCACCAATGTCCGGTCCATAACCTTACATTCCAATATCTCTTCCATATTCCTAAGCTGAGCCGGGGATAATTCATCGTCACAAATAATACCTGTAGCTTCCAATTCCAAAACCATCTGTCTAAGCTCCTGCAATTTCCCTTTTCCCACATAGGTGCCTGGATGAACCGATTCCCTATTTTGGATGGTCATACCCACCACCTGTGCTCCTGCCGTTTCCGCCAGCTCCGCCAATTCTGTGAGGGAATCCTCAGCATCATCATTTTCTTGTTGACTAACGCCTACCAATACCACTTGTTCTATCATTTCTTCTATTTTTAATGGTTCTGACATAATTTTCCTCCTTTTTCTTTCAGCCACATTAACAAGTCTCCTCAATGGCAATTATACCATATCCATTCCTAATTTATAAAAAATATATTATTGACATATGTTAATAATAAGATTATACTGTCTGTATCAGACAGAATTCAGGAGGAAACCCTTATGGCACGTCCCAACAAGCTGCGGCGGGTACGCCGTATGCCGATTTACACTCATTTTTATGCAGATAGACCAAAAGCGCCTCCATGCCAGGAGGGATTGGAGCTTAGCATTGAAGAATACGAAGTCATCCGGCTATTGGATTATCAAGGCTTCACCCAGCAGGAAGCGGCTTTCCAAATGGGCGCTGGCCGCACCACCATTCAGGCATTGTACACCCAAGCGCGGCGAAAACTGGCACGTTTTTTAGTAGAAGGATTTCCCCTCACCATCAAGGGCGGAAGCTACCAGCTCTGTCCTGAACAAACAGCTCTGAATCAACACAACAAAAAAGGAGAACATATTATGAAAATTGCAGTTACCTATGAAAACGGACAGGTATTTCAACATTTTGGACATACCAGCCAATTTAAAGTTTATGAAGTTGAAAACGGAACCATTGTTTCCTCTGAAATTGTTGATACCAACGGGCAGGGACATGGAGCCCTGGCAGGATTTTTATTTGGCGGCGGCGTAGATGTACTGATTTGCGGCGGAATTGGCGGCGGTGCAAGAAATGCACTGGCAGAAGCAGGTATTGAACTTTATCCTGGCGCAACTGGAGACGCTGACGCCCAGGTAGAATCCTTTTTAAAGGGTAATCTTGTCTATGACCCTGATACGGTATGCAGCCATCACGCCCACGGAGAGGGACATGACTGTGGCAATCATGACTGTGGTTCTCACAAGTGTCATTAAGCCTGCGCAACATTATCAAGAAAGAATCCTGCAAAGCAGGATTCTCCGCCTGCGGCGGGTCGCTTTGCGACAGATTTCATACCCGCCGCAGTGCGATAAGAGCTTTTTTATTCTATAGGAAAGATGCTTTCACGCTTTAGCGTGACAAGGTCTTTCCTATAGAATAAAAATATAGATTGCCCAGGCTCTCTCAAAAAAGCCTGGGCAATCTGCCAAACATTATCATTCCCTATTCATTTAGGCTTACTACAAACTGATCAAATGCCTTCTGGCCTTCTTCGTCCCGCTTATAAACCCCTGCATGTTCCAATACCTTACTGAACACCAATGCGATTTCTTTATGTAAAATATCCACCACATTTTCTTTGGTAACCTCTTGATATTTTGGAAGAAACTCTTCGGTCCAATCTGCATGCTTGGCAATGGTCTCATCTGCCCGGATATCTTTTTTATTTACAATGGCATCTGCCAGCGTTTCCATCTCATCCTTCAAACGGGCTGGAAGCACTGCAAGACCCATAACCTCAATCAACCCAATATTTTCTTTTTTGATATGATGCAGTTCTGCATGAGGATGGTATACGCCTAGAGGATGTTCCTCTGTAGTAATATTATTGCGCAGCACCAAATCCAATTCATACAAATCTCCTCGTTTTCTGGCAATAGGGGTAATGGTATTGTGGGGCTCTCCATCTGTCATTGCAAAAATAAACGCATCTTCATCTGTGTACCCTCTCCATGCTGTCAAAATTTTATCTGCAAAATCAATGAGGCGCGTGGTATCTTCACTGGCAATCCGTATCACTGACATCGGCCATTTCACAATACCTGCTTTCACATCCTCAAAACCTTTCACTGAAAATTCCCGTTCCACAGGGGCCTTTGCCATGGCAAATTCATAGCTTCCTCCCTGAAAATGATCATGGCTTAGGATAGAGCCGCCCACAATTGGAAGGTCTGCATTGGACCCTACAATATAGTGAGGAAATTGTTTTACAAAGTCAAAGAGCTTACAGAAGGTTCCATGTTCAATTTTCATCGGAATATGCTGAGAATTAAACACAATGCAGTGCTCATTGTAATATACATAAGGAGAATACTGAAATCCCCAGCGGCTATCCTGGATTGTCACTGGGATAATCCGGTGGTTCTGCCTTGCCGGATGGTTGATCCGTCCAGCATATCCTTCATTTTCCACGCACAGCAGACACTTAGGATATCCGCTTTGCTTGGCATTTTTAGCTGCTGCAATGGCCTTGGGGTCCTTTTCCGGTTTGGAAAGATTAATCGTAATATCCATCTCTCCATAGGGAGTCTGTGCTTTCCATTTTACATCCTTTGTAATCCGGTAACGACGGATATAATCGCTGTCCTGGCTTAATTTATAGTAGAAATCTGTAGCTGCTTTTGCGCCCTCCTTCTGATAAATATCCCAAAACTTCCCAATTACTTCACTGGGCCTGGGCATCAGCTTGGCCATCAGCTTTGTATCAAAGAGATCTCGGTATACCACACCGTTTTCTTCTAAAATCCCGTGGTCATAAGCATAGTCCAAAAGCTCTTTTAACACTGGCTCTAACTCTACATTTTCATAATTCTCTTCCGGTTCTTCATATTCATCTATCTGCAGCGTCTCCAATAACTGATTCGTGGTAAAAATCACATCATCTTCCGTAATCAGACCGCACTCTAATCCGTAACAAACTAATTTTTTAATGGCTTCGTTTATCATAAGAATTCCCTCCCTCGCGATTGCTTGTTTTCATATACCAAAATTTAAGGCAGTACCTTGATTCCACCAAAAGGTCTTACTTTCAACACATGGCAGGAACCTTCCCCATACAAGTCATCCAGCGCTTCCCGATATTCTTCTACAAAATCATCTGCCACAAATGCCTGAATGGTTCCGGCAAATCCGCCGCCGTGCACCCGGCTGACGCCATGACCGGACAGGATGCTGTCACTCACTGCAAGTCCCATGGAAACACTCTGATTCTGTATGTCTTTATTTGTGTAAATATTCTGAAGATATTTGAAAGAAGAATCTCCAGATTCCTTTATGGTACTCAAAAATCCCTGAAAATCCCCTGCTTTTAAGGCTGTCACTTCCCGCTCTACCCGCTTGTCTTCTTCAAAGAAATGAAGCGCACGCAACACTGGCCGGTCACCACATTTCTTACGTATCTCAGGAATTTTTTTATAAAATTCTTTTTCATCAACCTCTCGTAAAAATCCTTTTCCAAAGAAATCTGCCACTTTTTTCATCTCTTCGGGGATCTGTGCATAATCATCCGTTAAATCTGCATGGGAGCCCTTGGTATCCGTAATGCAAAGGCTATGGTGATAAGCACTGAAATCCACCTCCACTTTTTCCACAACAGGCTCCTTGGGTTCTGCAAAATCAATGTGAATCAAACCGCCTACAGAGCATGCCATCTGGTCCATCAAGCCACAGGGCTTACCAAAATAAACATTTTCTGCATACTGGGCTACCTGGGCAATCTCTACAGAACTGATGGACATATCATTATACAAACCAGAAAGTATTGTACCTACCAGCACTTCAAACGCTGCGGAACTTGACATCCCTGCGCCATTTAATACATCGCTGGTCACAAAGGCCCGAAATCCGCCAATCTCATGGCCGTTCTTCTTAAGGCCATATGCCATTCCACGAATCAGCCCTGCGGAAGTTCCCTCTTCTGTATCCTTCTTCTCCAAACTGGAAAGGTCTACGGTAATCATCGGATAACCATCTGACAGAAGCTTAATCACAGGCTTCTCCCATTTCCCTACTACGGCAATGGCGTCCAAGTTAATAGAGGCAGCCAGCACTTCTCCATGCTGATGATCTGTATGGTTACCGCCTACTTCACTTCTTCCCGCTGCACTAAACAACTCCACCTCGCCTGATCCATACAGTTCTTCATACTTGTGAATGGCTGCCTGATAACGTTTGTTTTGATACTCCAGCACCCCTGTGTCCACATAAATCTCTTGCAAACGCTCCTGATGCTGTTTTGCTGCAAATTCTTCCAATAATACTTTCGTGTCTTTCATGCCAATGCCCTGCCTTTCCTTTTTGTTTTATGCCTTTTGACTTGTTTTCCCTGTGCAGTTTATATTCCTCCGCTTTTCCTTGGGCAGCTTTGAAATACATTGTTCCATTTTTTCTCTGTACTCACATTATATATGTTCTTTAGTAAACAGTCAATCTATTTAGTAAATTTTTATCCAAAAAAATGTGACAGTTCAGCCCTTGCATATTTGAAAGTATCTCTGATATTTCATCAAATCCAACTGGTTTGTCAGTGCCGAAGCCAATTCCAACAATTTTATAAAGGTATTGCATAATATATCTTATAAAAATATATCCTGTGGTCCAACAATCATTTCTGGAAACAATTTTACCGCTACTCCATTTTCCACATCCCATACACAGTCAAATAATAGGATTGCCGTTCCATCCTGTTTAAACAGTAATGATGTGGGTGTTATTATCTGTTCAAGTTCACAAACCTGTTCTACCCTTTTTATCTCATCCCCACCAATGAGTCCTCCTTCTAAACTATCATTCACATAAAATTTCAATTTTTCTCCCACTCGCTTTAACACTTCTTCTTCCTTTTCGGAAAAGATTCTGTAAGCTCTTCTCTGTTCTTCTGTAATACGCTTTCCCGAATATGCCTTGGCAACAACTTTTATATTCCAGGACTTTCCAAACATTGTCACAGACTGCTGCTTATACCACCTATGTTTATATGTCATTTCCCCAAATACCCTGTCTTTACAGATAGTTTCCATTTTACATCTTTCCTTTCTTTATTCGTAGTCGTTCAATTTTGGGCTTTAGCCAATGCAAAAGTTCTAAGCCAAACTGTTCCCTTTATTCTTCTGCTTTCCGCATCCTGTATTCTGACACACCGCCGGAGTGAGGAACATTTCCATGAATTTCTGTTGGAACCTTCTGCATTGTCTTGCAATCCTTACATTCATGCCAGGTATACTTATGCTCTTCCCTCCACTTTGCAACCTCTTCTGGGGTACAGCCTCTCTGCTCTGCCAATTTTTCATCTGCCTGGTCAAAATTTGCAGCTCTATCATCTGTAAAGTCATCAATTTCAACTTCCCCCTTTGACACTTCTGAAAAATCTGCCTCGCCATCCTTAAAGGGTATTCCATCTATCCCATATTTATCCAGAAGCTCCCCCCATGTGAGTTTGTCTGGATTTGTCAGCGGATTTTTTGGAATGTCATTCCTATCCGGAACCCATGTGGAATTTCCTCTTTCCCCTTCCCAGTTTCCTCCGTTTCCATCAATGGGGCATCCCCTTACATCCATTCTGGGCAATTCTTCTGATTCAGGAATATCCTCCGGTTGAGATATTCTGTCTGATTCAGAAGCTTCCTCTAATTCAGGGATATCAGACCCTCTGCCTTCTGTATTCTCTTCCCTTAAAATTTCAAAAAAATCCCCTTCCTCAAACAGTTTTCTATAAGTTTCCAACGCACCTTCACTAAACCCTGGCTCTATCTTTCCTTTCTTTTCCGATATTTCCGTTAGGTCCTTCATATTATCTAATAATGCCATGCCTTCTTCCCTCCTCTATATAGTCCATCAATCTTTCAAAGAAAGAAACCGATTCTTTCTTCCCGTCAAACTGTGCCTTTTCTTTTGCAAGAAGTGCAAGAATCTGATTTTGGGCATATTCAGGCAAAATTGTGATATCAGGTTCCAGTCGTTCCAGCAGGCAGTTCCGCCAGAATGCAATATTCTCCTCTTTCCCCTTTGCAAAGCAAAATGCCTCTTCTGAATCGAAAATATGGTACACTATTTTTTCTCGTAACCTTTCAATTACAGTATCATCCGCTGTTTTGGCATATTCTAGAAATGCAATTTTTACCTCAGCCGGTATCTGTAGCCTTTGTACTTCATTAATCAGGCCGACAACATACTTGCCATCTAATTTTTTTCTTTTGTCAATGGTCAGCAGCACATATTCCAAAATCCTGTATTTCTCTCTATTGTCTGCTTTTCTCTTTTCATAATGAAATTCTGGAACTTCCCTGAAATTTGTATCAATTTTACAGAGCACAGGCTCCAGCCAGTCATTTTGGTACACTGCTGCAACAAATGTCTTTATCCTGGATAATTCCAATATCTGGTCCTCATTCAGTCCTGCAGCCCTTCCAACCAGTTCCCGATCCTGCAAATCCGGCAGACGTAGTATAATTTTTGTGTTGGTATTCCGAATGACAGACAAATCCATCAGGCCCGGAGCCTGATCCGCAATCACAAATCCTTCTCCAAAGGTCCGCATCTCTGCAATGGAATTTGCCAGCATTTCCACAGATTTTCCAAGCAGATTCGCACTTTCTCCAAATTGCTCCGTTGATGTTCTTTTCAGTATATTATGGGCTTCCTCCAACACAGTCACATGCTTTAGGGGTTCATTTCCTTTGCCTGCATTTGACATGCGGTATTCCTGCAGTTTCATCACCAGTAATCCCATAATCAGAGCTTTGGTTTCACTGGAACCTGTTCTGCTTAAATCTATAATGACATTGCTCTCAAACAATTCCTCCACAGACAACTCATCACTGGTAAAAATTTGCCGGTACAATCCATTGGTCAGTGATTTCAGTCTGGTGCACAATGCTCCCTTATAATCTCCTCTCGTATCAGAAGAATAAGCGGACTCCTCCATAACTACATTAATTTGCTGTTGCACATCAATAAAAGAAGGATACAGCGGCATTTCCTTCACATAGCTGCATTCTGAAGTCGCCAAATTCCATCCTGACAGGATATACGCCCGTTCAATGGCATCTTTCAGCACAGCAGGCATTGCCGCATACATGGGCCAGCAAACATTGAATATTTCAATCAAGCGATCAATATGCTCTAGAACATGTATATCCTTCGGAAAACTAAATGGGTTTATCCGTAACAGAGGCATTTTCTTATCATTCGTCCCATAAACCTTTACATTGGGGTAGCCTCCAAACCGATTTTTATATTCTCCTTTTGCAGGCTCAATTACCATAAATTTTATTTTTTCTTTCCGTCCCTTTACCGAATGTACCATCAATTTGTCCAACATAGAATAAATCGTCGTCGATTTCCCGGAACCGGTGGAACCGGTGATAAAGGTATGCATAGACAAACTTTCAATATCCACACATACTTTCTGTTCTTTTCCATACCCGCCTTCTTCATGACCCATATGATAAAGATCGCCCAGAAACAGCCGTTCTTGACCGCTTTCTGCTATGTTTCTCCCAAATGGCGTCATTGGAATGACTGTAACGCCTAAAATAGATTTTTTCGGCAGCCCGATTTGTATGGCAAGCTCATCACCACTGACAATGGATGCCGGAGTAACAATAATTTTTTCTTCTTGATATTCCCCTTGTCTTTTCCTCAACAAAAAGCGAGGATGCACCAGAGACCCTATGTACTGCCCCAAAACCTTTGTTTCTTCTTCCTTATACCAGGAATTGATATGGGATGCCTGCACGCTGGAATCTTTTCCTCGCATCAGGGCATTATAGTTGCTGGCAACTGTCAGAACCGTTTCCCTGTCTTTTGCAATCACATAAGCTGCACAGTCAAAGGCCCCAAAACTTTCACATTCATCCAACCGCTCCAAATGTTTGTCTATTTTATCCAACAAAGATTTTACACTTCGATTTTCATAACTGAACTGTATGCTCTTCCCTGCTGCCCTGGATGTGGAAACAGTATCCGTCACGGACTTACTCTGCTGTAAGTTCCTGCTCCTAGTATCCGACTTTCCCATGGTATCAGAGGTTCCGCTGTTAACTCCAGCATTCAGCCCCAAATTTGCATTTGCCACAAATGGAACGCCAAGCCCTATTCCTGCACTCATCCCAAAAGATCTGCCCTTCGACCGGGATCTGCTCTGGGTCATGGAAATGCCTGTAGAGATTCCCTTGGATATGCCCTCTGACCTTGCCTTGGACAAGGATACCGTATCGCTTTCATTAAATGTCACCGCATGATGGGCAAATGCGGACAATTGGGTGTACAGCAGTTCATATCCCTTCCGGATCACCTGCAGCTCTGCAGTATCTATTGGATCCGCCAGCATAACAACCGTATATTCCTGCCCCTTCAGTGAATCCACCAGATTCTCAATTCCCTGCACGTAGCCTGTGATGCTCTTATTTTTTTCGTCCCGCAGCGCAACAATACCTGAAACAGACGAATAGCAGTTCCTTTTTCCTGTCAATATGGTACTCTGAAGATTTTCCACCTCACTGCTTGGCAGCTCTTCCAAATCAGAACCTGTCAGGTTCCCTGCCAAAGCGCCACGAAAAGCGGCTGCATTTGCCTCTCGCCTTTTCCGGTCAGTTTCTGTACGCGCCCGTTTGGATATAATACCCAGATAATAATCTATGCGACATCCATCGCTATGTACCACCGTCGCCAGGCTGCATTCAATAGAAGATGCCACATTTACAATGGTAGTCAGCTTGTCCAGAAAATTTTCTTCTTTGTTCAAAACAAGCCGAGACAATTTATAAAATTTTCCGCATTCAGAAATTCTGGTATCCTTATCTTCTTCTGTGGGATCCATAATCTCATAAGATTCCAACATTCCCAGATAATCCTTTGTAATGATTGTCATGGCATGGTTTAAGGAAGCATCCAGCTCATTACTTAACTTTTTTGTGTTTTTCTCAATTTCATTCGGCATAGTTTTTTCCTCTAATGTAATCTTTTCCTGCAATTTTCCAGCCTGGAAACATATTCCTGATATCCAGCAATCTCCGTTTCCTTATTCTGGCACTGCAGTGCCAGAGCATCAAATTCTTCTACAATATTTTTAAGAAGCGAATCCTCTATTTTTTCTTGAATCGCTGCCATAGATTCTTTAAACTCTCTGACAGTAAGGGATAATTTTTCGCACAGCTGGTCATAAATCCGTGAAACTGCCCGCTGAAGGGCAACAGCCAACTCTGTTTTCTGTTCTGCGGAAGTAATCTCCCCAGTAAATTTCCCTGTAATTTTATCCATTGCATCTGATATATCTATCTGGAACACTGGAAATTCTATGGCGCTTACTGTTTCTTCCACCATGATCCGAAACAAGGAAGAATCATATGTTTCACTTCCAAGGTCAAAATTATTAACTACCACATTCAATATCTTCCGCTTCACCTCTTTTAACTGCAACGCTTGGGTAAATACCTCTTCTACCTGATTGGTTGCGTCAATCCCATATTTTCTCAGATTCTCTATGGCATCTGCAGCAATGCAGTAGGAATAATGTTCCTCATACTGGTAAGAATGGGTTTTCTTCCACCACAAATGCCCCGTAGTGTAATAACCGGTATGGGTAGTTGTCCCTGTCCGCTCCTTGATCTCCAGATAGTCCTTCCCTGCCCCTCGCAGTTCCCGGATTCCTTCTGCCTTTTCCGATTCCAGCCTGGCGTTAAATTCCCCGAAAACGTTGGATATGTCTGCCCGAATGTTTCCCATCTGCCCTTCCATAGATTTCTTCTGCTCTAAAAGCTGTTCCCTGTCATTTTTTTCCAATGCCTGAATCCTCTTCTGCGCCTTCTCCTGGAAAGAGGTAAGCAGGTTCCCTGCTTCCTCTGTGGCATTTGGGATAAAGCTTCTGGACTTACTTTCCAGGATTTTTTCTTTTTCCTCCACTACCTCGGAAAACAGATGCTTTACCTCATCAAAATTGCCCAACAATTTCAAATCAGCTTCCATATCCTCGGAAAACATTTTCAGAGCGGAGTAGATATTTTTTTCTTCCGGACTGTAATCCTGCTGCTGTTTGCCTGACATATTATAAGCAAGGGAGGAAACCATTAAAGGGTCTGCACATTGCTTTATCACTTCTATCAATTCCGAAGAGCTGCCCCTTGCTTCCAAATCTTTCACAAATTCCTGAACTTTGCTTTTTGCGCGTTTTTTTAATTTCCGCCGAATAAGCTTACAGGCCTTTGGAATATTATCGGCTGTATTTTCATCCTCGCCGAAAATGTCGTCTTCTTCCTGAACTCGTAAAACATCACGAATTCCGCTGTCATATTTGCTTGCAATCAAAACAAGCCGCTTTACCCCTTTCTGGGGAAGCTGGCTAGATAACAAAGTCCAGTCACTTTTGTCCAAAAAACTCCCAGACTGGCTCAAAAAGAATACCACATCGCAGATCTCCATAAATTCCTTGGTACGGATGGTCCGGGAAGCGATTGGGTCATTCAGTCCCGGTGTATCCACAATGGAAAGCCCCTGAAATTCTTCTTTATTCAGGAAAAGGGTCACTGCTTTTACAATAGGCGTATATTTTCCGTCTTCGCCCACGTATTCATTGAGATGGGAAATCAAATCCTCATATGTCCCAAACTCAATTTTTTCCATGCCTTTTTCCAGATATGGATGGGGATCCACTCCGTTCCTTTGTACCATATCAACAATTTCCCGGGCAGAAGTATAGATTTCATCATCCAGATCCACCACCGCATTTTCTTCTAACACTTCCCATTCTTCCGAGGAATAATACTCAACCTGAATAATGTTGTCCTTGGAATATTCCATTTTAGTTAATGTGGCAGTTTTAGGGGTGGAGGCTTTTGGCAGAATCTCTTTGCCCTCAAAGAGCAATGTGTTTAGGAAGGAGGATTTTCCTGCTTTCACCTGACCTACCACGCCTATGTTCAGCTTGCGGTTTTCACGGTAGAAATCCTCCGTCTTTAACTTAAAATCCGCGGCAAATTTTTCCAGTCTCCTGATATCCTCCTCCCTGGCAACCTCTGCAAGTTCTGCAATCATTCCGCCTATATTGGCTGTAAAATCCTCAAACTGGGGGTTATCTGCTGTAAATAATGCCATTACTGTTTCTCCTTCCTCATCCTATTTTTCCGATACCATCTTGATAACTTCTGGTAATCATCAAAATATGATACTACATAGACTGTAATATATTTCATCTCATTGTTGGTTTCTGCATCTTTTTCGCTGTCTTCCAGGAAGAAAACCATTCCGTCGCAGGGAGCGTATATGTTTTCTTCCTGTTTCGCAAGTTTTTCTTGAGATTCGTTTGCCCAGAAGAAGCTTCCTTTTTCAATCAACCTCTCTTTCTCAGACATCTCTTTCTCATATGTAACAAGCACATCTCCACCTTTTACCAATTCCCCCGCCTGAAGGCGGCTTTTGATAAAACACAAAGGTTCAGACCTATCAGCCTGAGCTCGAATCCCATTCATTGCCCCTAATACGCTTGCAATAATCTTATCTTGTATATATTTTTCATATTCCTTCACATATAATCTCCCACATTCCCTGCGGTGGGAGATGATCCATTCTTCTGGAATTAATCCCTTAAAATTTTCTTTTATTGTCCATCTGTCTTTCTTGGGAGCGGGCACTTTCTCCAAAACATCCCAATCTTCGGTTAATATTCCTTTTGCAACCAGCCCGGTTATTTCTATCTCCTCTTTTTCGCAACCAAATACCCTGGCAATGTCCGCAATCAATGAAATCTCTTTTCCCGACGCTTCCCCAGAAATATTGGCAATCACCAGCGCATCTGCCAGGAACGCATATTTCAGTTTCTGAAGATCCATGCAGATTTTTTCCATATCCTCTGGCTGGAATTCCAAGCCCGCCTGATACAGTTCTTCCGCATGCAGCTCCATCCCGCATCCTGATGCTATTCTGCATAAATATAATAAGCGATCCTTTATCTTACCTTCTGAAGGTCTGTTAAGTTCATAGTTTGGTTCCTTTCTCCCATTTTCTAAATATAAAAACTACAGCATCACGATACCGATTTTCATACTGTTTTATATTCTGTTTCATATCTGTCCAATGATGGTTGTAATTCCGCCTTTTACGGTATTGTTTTCTTCAGACACTTTTTTTACACTTTGACAATATATTAGGCATTCCCTGCTTCCACCCCATAAATCTTCCCCTTTCATACATTTTCCTCCTGTGAATATATTATTCTTTACCTCAATCTTCTTTAAGCGCATATCTATACTCCTGCTTTTTAAACCAAAAAAGGCTCCATTTGCATCTCCCTCTTTAGCAATATTTCTTATATAGATATTCTGTACATAATTCCCGTCAAAAACCACAGATTCCCCTTCTCCCTCATAACAAAACACTCCTCCACCTAGTGTATCATAATCTTCTCTCTCTGTCCGGCCACATTCACTGAATTCACTGGATACAACCAATACATTTCCAACAGATTCCAAATGCGCAAAGGAATTGGCAAAATTACGCACCTTACATCCCTCCATTTGAAAACTGCCCACTCCCTGCAGATATAAATATCCTCCATTCCCATTTATAGTACAGTTCTCAAACCTTACTTCTTCGCAGCCATGAAACTGCCATTTACCAGCCACATTAACTTCGATGCCAACAAAAACCACTTTCCGCTGGTAAAACTTCATACCCTCTGTCTCCAGTCTATGAACCACCTGCTTCTCCGGCGCAGAATAAATCACTACGCTCTTACTGTCAACTACAGCCCCTGCATAGAAATTCCTGATATAATCTGTAAGATCTAAAAAGCCCAGTTCCTCCGTCATCATTTTTTTTGCTTCATCAAAAATTTCAGAGCTTTGCATCAACACCGACTCCGCCACTTTCGAAAGATACCTCAGTTCTGTAATGTGAATCCCAAGCATCTGGATCAGTTCTGCCAAATATTCATAATTGCTGTCATTCCTCTCACCAAGGGCCGACAGAATCATGCCATTCAACGCGAAATAATACCTGCATTCCTCTGACTGGTAAGCATCTGCAAATTCCTTCACTTCCACCATAGAAATATCCAGCGCCTTCCTCATATAATCCTCTGTCTTCAGTTCACAACACAGCCCTTTCACAATCCGTTGTAGAAACAATAACTGCATTTCTGTGACATCATTCTCATACTGCACAACGGTAGACAGCATCTGAACATACAGGGATTTCAGATATTCTTCCTTGTCCGAAAGCCTGCCATTGTGGATCGTATATTTTTCATTTTGCAATTCCATAAAATGATTACGGATTTCTAAAATATTTTCCTCTATCTTTCCCATCTTTTTTGTTCTCCTACTGTAATTTTACAATTCCTGCGTATTCTTCTGTCCGCCCAAAGATATTGCCAATCTTAACAGATTCATGTTCCAACTTACAAAGCTCTGCATACTCTTCTGTATTTTTTACACAATCATGAATATGGATCTCCTCTGTCTCCACACTGCAGGCAGCAAGAATAACATCCAGCAGTTCATCCTTGTATTCACTGCCTCCTGGCCGCTTATTGATTACCGGTTCAATTCCTTCAAATACACTCTGCAGCATATCCCCAATGGAAGGGTCCGTCTGAATGTTTTTCTCTTTCTTATATTCCGCAATCAGTTCCATGGGATTTTGCACATTATCCTGCAGCAAATCTATTTCTGACGGCTCCGGCATGGCAATCCCCACCACATCTGAAATGAACTTTATCTCTGTAAAAAATTCATCCTGCAATTCCTTCAGCTTCTCTCTGATGTCCTTTAATTCATTGACCGTTTTTTGTGTATCACGCACCATAGACTGCAGGGGCTCCAGTATTTCTGAGTCAACGTCCTCTACCGACAGCTTTGTGATGGAAGTATTGAGCCTTACCAGCTTCCGGCTTTCCTCGTCGATTTCATCCTCATAGAATTCCCTGCACCGGACAAACAGAATCTTAAAATTCCTTGCAAAATTAGATTCATACACCTGCCGGTTCCAGGACTCTATCTGCTTTTTAATCTTTTCCGTATCCGCCTCTATAAACGAGCAGAGTTCTTCATTCTCCACCTGATTTATCCTGCTGGTAAAAGCAAACACATCCACATACCGCACCCCTTTGATATCCAGGCTGGCTTTTATCTTGGAAATAATTTCTTTTAAGTCCTTCAGGTTCTTCTTGTCTGCCTTATTCACAATCACCAGCTTTGGCGTATCTTCCCGGAGAGTCTTAATAAACTTTATGTCTTCCTCTGTAATTGTCCCAGCATCCGCCTGCACAAACCAGAGAATGTAATTGCTGGCATTTAACTGTCCTCTTGCAATCTGCTCATCCGTTTTCGCCGAATATTTCTCGGAATCCGGTTTGGAATACCCCGGGGTATCCAAAAATGCAATCCTGTCGTATTTATGTAATGGGGTGGAAAAAAAGATATTCTCTAGTACATGTCCAAGGGTAACCGCATCTGCCACCTTTTCCTCCTCTTCATCCTCCAGTTCCCCGAATCCATGGGCAATTTTCCGAATATCTTTGGGCTGCATCTGCACTTTTGCATCAAACACATTGATTCCTAACACCTCGTGCTTCTCCCCGCTCACAATATAGGTAGGAACTGATGTGGAAGGGTCGATATCCGCAGGAAGCACCCGTTTCCCCATTAACGCGTTTAAAAAACTGGACTTGCCGCTGGAAAAACCGCCGCCCAGCGCAATAATATTTTTGCCAATCAATTTATCATACAAAATAAAATCCCTGAATTTTTCATACTCCGATTTAAAGTTTATGCATAATTCATAAAAATCTTCCGGGGCATTTTCCTTCAATGTGTCTGGTATCTTTTTCTGAATCATTTCCTCAATTCTGGATAAATCAACCTTTAACTGCTCCCCCTCGGATTTCTGCCGGATAATATTACACAATAACTGGAAATTGCCCGCCAGTTTTTCATATGTTTCTTCATCATAAGCCATCTTTGAGTCCACCTATCCTCTCTAAATCCCTTTCTATGTCAGCGGCAAGCCCTTCTTTTCTGGTATTCTCATCTTCTATCTGTTCCCGGACATCTGACATTGCTTTTTCTATGGTTTCTCGCTGAGTCTTAATCTCCTCTTCAATAGACGTATTGACAAGTTTCATCTGTTCTGTAATTGCCGCCTCTATCCCGCTTCCTACTTCAGACAGCACTTCTGGAAACACTTCGCTTTGCAGTTTCCTCCTGATTTCCTGCTTCGCCTCTTCCCGCTTCCTGTTCCCAAAGAACTTCATGGCAATTGCCGCCACTACCCCTAAAATCGGCAGCCCCAGCAAAATGCCTGCTGCCACTGCCACAACGGATGAGGTAATGCCTTGTCCCAGATTTTTCGTATCATAATGAAAAGAAATATGAACGTCCCCGAAAGATTCCTCGTTCATGCATTTGGCAACTCTTTTCAGATATTTTTCCACTTTCGAAAGAAATCTTTTTTTCACGCTTACGGTCACTGCCCTGCGGACAACATTGTTCAAATGTTCGTTGATGCTCTGGTTATTCATGGCCATGGTAATCAGGGTGGATTCTTCTGCTTCCATGGCGCGCTGCACGTCATCCTGGATTTCCTGTACACAGGAAGAAATTTCCAGTTGAAAATCTCCCTGTTCCCTGGAAAATTTCGTTTCCATCCCCTGTAATTGTCTCTGCAGCTTCTCTTCCTGTTCTGCCAGTTCCGATTCCGATAACTGGCTGTTTGCAAGGAGGGTTTTCAGGTAATTTTCTGTATTTTCTATGATTGTTTTGGCAGCGCCTGCAAATTTCCCTGCCAAAATTTGCTGTGATTCCTTCTGAATTTCTTTCAGGAATTCCTCCAACTCCTCAACCTCTCCTTCAAAACTGCTGGTACGGCAATAATGAATACTGCGTTCCCCCACGTAGCGTTTCAGACTTTCTTTCATTTTCTGGAAGGTCATCTCAAATTCATCATTGCGTTTGTCATATTTGGTAATTACAACGCAAAGCGGCATATCGTTCAGGCACAATTCCCGCAATATATTCCCAACGCTGCTTCTTACAATCATATCGTCTGCCGGAAATGCTATTATATAAGCCAGGCTTTGAGGGAGATAATTATCAATCGCTTTATTGTGAACTTCATACCCCGACTCGAAACCAGGCATATCTACCAGCATCACATCTGGAATTTCCTCCAGGAAACTGTTGCTCAAATTGAGGCGCACGCTCTTTACTTTTGAAGCATCCGCCTCATAATCTCTGAACTCTCCCAGGGATATTTCCTTGCTCTGGCCATCATTTTCTAAGACAATGACAGATTCCTCAGCTTCAGAATAAACAATTTCCGCAGGAACTGCAGTTTCCGGGGTAATATTTTCCTTTAACAGTTTTCCGTTGTATCCTAAAATTGTATTTACCAATGCACTCTTACCGGAACTGAACTTTCCGATGACAGGCGTGCATACTTTCGCATATTTCATCGCATCCAATGTCTTACTGGCTAAATCATTTGAAATTCCATACGCATTGTTCATCTCTTGAATTTCTTCTAGGGCCTGTACTATTTTTTCCATTTTTTCCTCCGTTTCTTCATTTTTATCCTTTTATTTTAATCTATTTTAGTTTTGGTTTCAACTCTTTTTTGTTTTTACATATTTCTTTCAATCCCTGTTACAATAAAAAGTATATTTAGGAGAGCTTACATGAAAAACTTAAAAGTACTACGACTTACGAAAGGATTAAGCCAACAGGCTCTGGCTGATATTCTTGATACCAGCCAGCAATCTATTTACAAATATGAAAACCATATTGTTGAGCCCGATTTAGATATGCTTAAAAACATGGCCGATTTTTTCAATGTATCTGTTGATTATCTAATCGGTTATTCTTCTTTTGCGCACAAAATAGAAGAAGTGCAAGAAACTGAGTTGAATAAAGATGAACTATGCCTTCTCCACAAATACCGTTCTCTTTCTTCTTCATCTCAAAAAATTCTTCAACAACTTATGGATGAATGGCTCCAACATCATTCCGACTAATTTTTATTATTCTTTCTTGCCTATTCATAAAAGTTCAACCAATTGCCCTTGGCTTCTGAGCCACATGTCAATTCCTTTGCCAAAAACCTCGGCGCTGACCGTATAAACGCCCTCCTCCTCTTTTAAAATTTTTGCTGTGGGAAGTCTATCCAAAACAGCGTCAATATCACTGCCAAAATATTTGAATTTTATCCTCTGCAACTTTCCGCCATACATAAACTGGACTCTTTTTCGAAACTCTCCTTCTTCAAACCGGCTGCTGTAGGGGATATGGAACTTTTCCTCTAAAATACGCAGATCTTTGATGCGATCGATCCGGTAGATGGTGGGAAAAGAATCATTTCGGACATCAAAATCCTTCAAAACCTCTTTGTCCTCAATAAACGCCGTCAGATAAAAATAATACTCGGAAAACATGATTGCAACCGGTTTTACCTTCCGCTTTACCACAGTTTTGTCTTTCATCCTGAAATAATCCATTTCTATGTACTGGCAATTTCTGATTGCCTGTCCAATCTCCCACATGGTATCCAAAAAATTTGTTTTATGCCTTGGCTCCACATAATGAAATTCCTCGTTTCTTATCAGTTCTGTTACCTGCTTTTGATTCTGTTCTGGAACGCAGTAGGAAATCAGCTTATCTAAGATGTCTGACATTTCTCCTTTGGGAAAAGCCCTGCTGTCAAGCAATATTTTACAAATTGCAAGAATTTCTCCATTTGTCAGCTTGGGCTGATCAACCTGTTCCATATGGAATCCCTTATCCGCGCGATTATATGGCACGTAATTGATAATCCCTGTATTCTCGGTCTCCGATTCCATAAAATCTCTGATATCATCAATATCTCTCTGGATTGTTCTCTCATTTACACCATAATTTTGCGCTTCCTCTGCCTTGTTAATCAGATAGCCCCCTGCCAATCTGGTATAAATAGAAAGAACTCTTTGTGTTTTTCCATGATCCATAATAACCTCCAAACATCTTTTCTTATGGCTATCGATATTATATCATATGTGTTAACCCTTCTTCCAGTGTTGCAATTGCATAAATGTAACCTTCTGTAAAAGCCATCTTCTGCACCATATCCATAATATTCTCAACTCTTTCCTCGATTTCTTTCCATCTCTCTCCGAAAACAAGCTGAGATATTTCTTTCACAGCATCCTCCAGCTTTTCTTCATATGCTTCCTGTCTCTGTTCCTTTTCTTCCTCTTTTAATTGTTCCAGCATTTTCTCTCTCATATCATTTCCCTCTCTTCTTTTCTTTTTCTGTACCATGTCATTCTTTTATGCATTTCTTCCTCATGTATTTTCCAATTCTCTTCTCGTATTTACCTCATCATATACCCTAACAATGACATATTATGTCATTGTTAATGAAAAGACTGGTACTTCCATATTCCTGCCTTGATTTTGCTCAATACATCATATCTAGATTCTTCCTCTCGTGAGAATTTTTGAAATCTGGCTCAAAAAATGCAGCTACAGGTTTCCCCATAGCTGCATTCTATTCATATAATTATGTAACAACTGTTTCTGCTACTTTGGCGCCGGCAATGCTACATGCAATAAAGAAGTTCCAATGGCGCCTTTTGGCATTTCCACGCCAAAATTATCTGCCACAGTAGCTCCAATGACGGCAAAGGTTTCCTGCTCACTCAGCTCCCCACCACCTTCCATAGATGGAGAATAGGCCAAAAATGGAACCTTCTCCCGTGTGTGATCCGTTCCTGTATAGGTGGGATCATTGCCATGGTCCGCTGTAACAATCAGCAAATCATCCTTTCGCAAAATTTCCATCAGTTTACCCAGATTTTTATCAAATTTCTCAATTTCACAAGCATATCCCACGGGATCCCTCCGATGTCCCCAAAGGGCGTCAAAATCTACCAAATTGACAAAACACAACCCATGAAACTCACTGTGAGCAACCTGGATAGCCTGTTCCATACCATGAACAGAGCTTTTTGAGCGATAGGCTTTGGTAATGCCTTCTCCATCAAAAATATCCCTGATTTTTCCAATGGAAATCACATCCAAGCCCTTGGCCTTCAACGCATCCAATACAGTTTTTCCAAAAGGCTTCAAGGCATAGTCATGACGATTGCTGGTGCGCTTGAATTCCCCTTTCTTCCTTCCTATGTAAGGCCGGGCAATCACACGGCCCACCATCCATTCCTCCCGCATGGTAAGCTCTCTTGCAATCTCACAGCATCGGTACAATTCCTCCAAGCCGAAGGTTTCTTCATTTCCGCAAATTTGCAGTACGGAATCTGCCGATGTATACACGATCATATGTCCTGTAGCTATCTCTTCCTCCGCCAATTCTTCCAGAATTTCCGTTCCGCTGGCACTTTTATTTCCAATAATTTTCCTTCCCGTTCTTCGTTCCAGCTCTTCGATGAGTTCTGGTGGAAATCCCGTTTCCGTAAAGGTCTGGAAGGGCTTTGTCACTTCCAAACCCATAATTTCCCAATGCCCCGTCATGGTATCCTTTCCCTTACTCTTTTCCCTGAGCTTTCCGTAATATCCACGGGAAGCTGCCACAGGCTTCACCTGTTTCAACGGTGTAAGATTTGCAAGGCCTAATTTTTGCAAATGCGGAATTTCAAAGGTCTCTACCCTTTGAGAAATATGCCCTAAGGTATTCACACCGATATCTCCAAAATCCGCCGAATCCTCCATAGCGCCTACCCCTAAGGAATCTGCCACGATAACAAAAATCCTTCGATATTGCATCATACTTTTTCACTCCTTCCACCAGCTTTATTTGCAGTATACACCTAACCCGTGGATTTTCCAAGGGGGCTGTCGCACTAATGTAAATTTGAGAAACTCAAAACAATTTAGTAAATTTACTAAATTATGATTCCCTTTTTTTTAATTATTTGCTATACTGGGATAGAATGATTGAGCAAATATATGGAGGAAGTTATGACTACCATCAAAGACATTGCAGCGGCAGCGGGAGTTTCCCCTGCTGCAGTTTCAAGAATTTTAAATAATGATACTACTTTAAACGTTTCCCCGGAAACACGCCAAAAGGTTCTGGACACTGCCCACAGCTTACACTACAAAAAGAAATCCAGGGTATCCAGTAAATCCGTTTATACACTGGGCATTGTCCAATGGTTTTCTTCCCAACAGGAACTGGAGGATAATTACTATCTCTTAATCCGCCAGGGCATTGAAGATTTTTGTATGCAAAACTGCATCCATGTGATACGGACGTACAAAACAGACGTCAATTATATGGATGCCTTAAAAAATGTAGATGCACTTATTTGCGTAGGAAAATTTAGTAAAGATGAAATTCAGCGTTTTTGTGAAATAACTTCCCAGATTATTTTCCTTGACATGCCTATTGATGATACGAGAATTTCCACAATCACACTGGATTTTTCACAGGCCATGAAAACGGGACTTGATTATCTTACTTCCCTAGGCCATAACAATATCGGATTTCTGGGTGGACAAGAGTATCTTGCAGACGGAACGCTTTTTGCAGACGTAAGGAAAAAACTTTTCATCGAATACTGCATTGAGCATGAACTGGATTATGTATCTTATTTATTGGAAGGAGCTTTTACCATAGAATCTGGCTATCAGATGATGAACCAATTAATCGAGAAGAATATGCTGCCTACTGCCATCATTGCTTCCAGTGACACAATTGCTATCGGCGCATTACAGGCTTTGACCGCAAAGGGCCTTCATGTACCAAACGATATTTCTCTGATGGGCTTTGACGACACCAGCCTATCCGCTTTCACAGCCCCGCCCCTGACTACGGTTCATGCACCTGCCTATGATATGGGAAGCTTTGGCGCAAATATTGTATTTCATATCCTGAAATTACAGCCCACAACAGCCATGAAAATACAGCTTCCATGCAGACTGGTGGAACGCCAATCCTGTCAGCGGCTGCAAATTCTATGATTTGCCTCCTTCTTTTTGATGGAAAAAACGCATGGTTTACAATGTGGTATTCCATGCGTTTTTATGATATTATTTTGATAATGTTTTCCTCAACCTCGTCACTTAATTGTACGTGTTTTTGTTCTGTTTTACTTTCTTAAATTTTTAACATAAATAACTATGCTGTTTCTAATAAATGTTCCAATGTCTCTATCACAAATTTCTGCTCCTGGTCTGTCAGCCCAGGATACAAAGGCAAACTGATTAAATGAGAATATATTTCTTCCGCATTGGAGCAGCAAATATTGTGATACCCATTTCTTTGGTAATATGGATGATAATACACCGGAATATAATGAACATTCACCCCTATACCTGCATTTCGTAAGCCTTCAAATATCTTCCTTCTGTCATGATGAGGCGCCTGAATCATATAAAGATGATACCCACTCTCTGTATCCGGCTGTTGATAGGGCACAATAATATCTGAATTATCTGCAAATGCCTTATCATACTGCTTTGCCAGTTCCCTGCGCCTACGCAAAAACTGATTCAGCTTTTTCATCTGACTGATTCCCAGTGCGCATTGTATATCGGTAATCCGGTAATTATAACCCAAATCCAACTGCTGATAAAACCAGGAGCCTTCATTCCTTGTCATCATAGAACTGTCACGGGTAATGCAATGACTGCGAAACAGCCGAAGCTTTTGATATAATCCTTCCTCATTTGTTACAATCATTCCCCCTTCTCCTGTGGTAATGGGCTTGACTGGATGAAAGCTAAAGGTAGCCATATAAGAATCTTTCCCAATACAGCTTCCTTTGTACTTTGCTCCCAATGCATGTGCCCCATCCTCAATTACCAGCAGATGATGCTTCTCTGCAATCTCATAAATGGCATCCATATCGCAAGGCTGTCCAGAAAGATGCACCGGAAGAATTGCCTTTGTCCGATCTGTGATTTTTCTTTCGATATCTTCTGGATCTATGTTATAGGTCCTCTTATCCACATCTGCAAAAACCGGCCTGCCGCCGCAGTAAAAAACACAATTTGCAGAAGCAGCAAAGGTAAGGGGTGTGGTAATCACTTCATCCCCAGCTCCAATTCCTGCCACAGAGCAAGCCGCATGCAAGGCTGCTGTCCCATTGGAGATTGCAACGGCATATTTTGCCCCTGTATATTTGCACACCTCCTGCTCAAACTCAATGCTTTTTGTTCCTGTGGTAAGGTAATCGGAACGTAAAACCTCTGCTACTGCCTGTATATCTTCTTCATCAATTGTCTGTCTTCCATATGGAATATAAACGGCATTATCCAAAACACTCATTTTTCTGCCTTTCCTTCTTCAAAATATTTTACAAATCAATGATTGCACGGGCAATTCGAGACGCTCCATTCCCGTCAACCACCTGTTTCATTTTATGTACCATATCACTTCTGATTTGGATATCATTTTCCAATACTTTTATTTCTTCTACTACATTTTCAATTACCTGCTCCACATCTTTGCGGATATCCCCAACATAATGCATCATCCCATTTTCTCCAAATGTCTTCGCATCCTCCGCCTGATTGTCCGCCATGGTAAAAAAAATAACTGGTCTTTTTAACGCACAGCATTCATACAAAACGGTACTGGCCGCTGATATCACCACATCTGCCTGTTCCATAATAGGCGCAAGTTTTCTCGCGCCTTCATATATCCTAATCTTCTCCCAACAGGCTGCAAACTGACGCAGCCTTTCTTTATCCTGATTCAAATCACCTGCCAGAACTAAGATATGATATTTTTTCTGCAAACCATCATCACAAAATTTTTCAAGAAATTTCGGTAAAACGTGCTGCTGATCCCCACCACCGCAGATTAACAGAATGGTAGTAACATTTTTTCTCAATGGAAGATTTTTCCCTGCAAATTCATCCCGCAACGGAACATAAGAGCTGCCCAGCAATAACACTGTTTTTTCCCCAGCATATCTGGAAGCATACTCATCCTTTGATGCATATAAGTTATAATTGATAATCATATCAGCAGGAATTTTCTCCCAAAACATATCATCAAAAGAAATCACCTTCCCATGTTCTTTCAATCCCTGCATATACTTCCCGTCAAATTCATAGGAATCCAACAAAATTTTGGGGCGCCTCTCCTTTTTCAAGAATGCTATGATCTGTGGTATCTCTTCATAGATATCTTCACCACACCCCTGAAGCATCTGATACTGCATCTGGCCATTCAGAACCTTCAGGGAATCCTTGTCTTTCAAAAGAAAGCATACCCTTTCCCCCATCTCCTCTAGCTTTTTTCCGATGGTTATACAGCGCATAATATGCCCAGTGGCAACTTTTTCATTTGCATCTGTCCTTATAAAAACCATTCCTTGCCTCAACTCCAATCCAAGCACAGTTGTACGGCTCTTGCAAACCCTTCCCCTGTCAGTCCTTCAAAAAAACGTTTTCTTTCATCTGGAATCTTTTTACCATGGAGCAAATCTTCCCGATATTGTAACGCTTCTTCCAACGAAATCTCGAAGCAATGTGCATTTTGAATTTTTTCTATAAATTCTTCCCCTTTTTTTGTATTCACAAATACCGTTGTAATTCCTCGATCGTCATCCATATTTGTACGAATACGGTTAATATTCCAGGCATCGCCAACATAAAAGTCACTATACTTCCTTTTTTCACGATATTTACAAGAATAGCAGTATGAGTTTATGGATATATTTTCTAAAAACATTCTCAAATACGGATCCTCCATCCGATTTTCTTTCCAATACTCATGATGGGCATATTGCACCCGTAATCCCCATTCCCACCAGCCCTTTGCCCCATACCGAAACTGAATATAACGAATTTCTTCCCCCTGGTGGCATTCCTTTATGTAGCTTTCCCAAACTTTCTGGGAAGGTACCCCTGCGCAAATAAAATCAACTGTCAATAATTTCTCACATTCTACATCTTTCAAAAAATTTTTTAAACCAGCCACCTGACATGGCGTCCCTGCAAACAATACATACCGCCCCTGCTGAAGAAAGGACTGTATTTCCAAAAAAACATTTTCCAAATCACTCTGTACATATTTGCTTCCAAGGAGGGGATAAATCTCATCCCTGTTCTGCACACATTTGTGCCCTACCATAAAATTCTCTTTAAACGCCGCGCCGCACACAATTCCTCCAAGCTCAAAAACCACATCTGACAATGCCTTAAAAAATCCCCCTGAAGAACTAAGATTACGATCATAGGCGTCACGGTTTATGAATAAGAAGGCACGTTTCATTTCCCCCATCGGTTCTAGAGAACTTTTTTCCATGGGACATACCTCCATACATTTTCCACAGCTAATACACTGGTCTTTTGCCACCCATTTGGGAACAAAAAAGCCCTCTTGATTCTGCCCCATTGCAATACACTGTGTGGGGCAGCTATTGACACAAGCGCTACATCCAAAACATTCTGATTTCATCTTAGAGCACCTCTTTTATTTTATTTAACGCTACTTCTCTTTCCTGTCTCAGGATGCAACGAACCATTGAAAAATCAATGACATCATCCAAGACATTCTGGCATTCCATAAGGTTATGTACCATCCTCTTTTCCTGATGAACCATACGCAAAATCCCTTCTTTCCGTGGATTTTCAAATTCATCATTAAAAGTAAAAAATGGAGTTTGAAACATCAGAGAAAAAAGCGTCCCATGGTAGGAGTTTGTCAAGATCAGGTCTGCATCACGGATGATGCGTATAAACTCCAACGGACCTGCAACAATTAAATTTTCCACCCATTCCTCTTCTCTGGGAAGGATCATTCCAAATAAAATGATTTTTTTGTTATATTTTTCATAGAGATATTTTAAAATTGGCATCATTTTATTGAGATCCTCTTCCAAGGTGGCATAACATCCGATATATTCCTCCTCACATATACGCTGGGTATCTACCAGCTCTTCCCATTGACTTTTCTCCAACATCAGGGTAGGGTCAATCAGCGTTCCTATTTCCTTTTCTGGAAACATTTCAGACAATAGCTCTGCTCCAGCCTTCTCTCGTATATATATTTTTTTATATTGCTCCATAAATCTACGATATTCTTCTAAGGGTTCCTTTTTACATCTTCCAATACTGGTGGAAAACGCAAATTTCTCCTGGGAATCTGTGAAGGCTAAAAAATAAGCCCTGGAAGCAATTCTAAAATTTACGTTCCAAATCTGATCGCTTCCTGTAATATAAATATCATAAGCAGGGGGATTTTTTTCTATTTCTTCATCTGATTGATAAACCATATCCCCCATTTTGTACAATTCTTCAAACTTCTGAAAAACATTCCTGCGCTCTACAATTTCCTTTTTATACTTTTTTCTCAATTCCTGATACTCCGGCACATCTGAATATAATCTCCAGGAACGTTCGTTTCCCACAATAGAAGCTGGTGTAAAATCAATCAATTCACACTCATATCCATCTATTTCATTTAAGACCCGATTAAGGGCATAGGATTGAAGCATAGAACCATAATTAAACCAATTATGTATCGTGATTAAACCAATTTTCTTCATAAATGAATCATCCTTTTTTCCATCTGATACCGGGCCTAACGTAACCCTTCACGTATCAGCTCCTCATTTGTTTCACTTAATTCATAGTTTTCCTGACTCATGAGAATTTCCCGAGATCCCTCTTTCCCACAATTCATCAGCATATCCAATATGGAAAGCCCTGGCTCAAACCCTGGATATTGCTGACGATACGGCTGTCCTTTATAATCCATATATCTGTGGTTGAATCCCTCCTTGGTAAATTCAGAAATCTCCACATATGCCGCACTCCCAAGATTAGAAAGATAGGTATCACACCCCAACTGTCTGCACATATCCACCAGCATTTCTGTTTTCTTTCCCTGGAATGTAAAATCCCTGTCGTAATAAATCTCTGTATCAATTTCCAGTTCCTGCAAAATAAAATTCATAATATAAATATCCAGTTCCCACAAAAGCTCCCACTTCCTGTGATACAAGTCTTCCAAAAATTCCTTGTATTTTTGGTAATAAGGCGCTTTCCCATAAGCCAGGGAAATACTTCTCAATGTCTTTTCTTCCCAATTGTCCCTATTGTTGATTGCAACCTCGCAGATCTTTTGTTCAAATTTTCCTTTTGTAATCGTTGGTACTTGAATATAACTCCACCCGTCTTTGGTGCGAATCCGGTTTCTCTTCTGCCAGCTTTTCTTTTCATATTGAACCTTCGTTACATAGATAAATCTGTCGGATTTCATAATTTTTCCAATCAGACCTGGATAAGGCCAATAATTTGGCTGATGTCCTGATAATGTCATGTTTCCTCCTTATGCCCTTCACATATTTCAACGGAAATTAGCCCAATTTCTGCTGGATATTCTGGTTCAGCATTGCGATCTCTGGATGCTCCTGCATGTACCCGATAATGTCCTCAAAATAAAAATTATGTATTCCATGATAAAAATGGGCATAAACCCTTTCAATTACCTCCCAGTCTTCCGGTGTATCTAAGGTCCAGCGGTATTTGGAAAAATCCTGTTCATACCGATAGTAATATCTGTTCTTTGCATGGTCATAGATGTAGGGCGATACATGCTCTCTGTCATATGCACGATCTGCTTCCTGAAATGCCTTCTCCAACCACCAGAAGGGAAAAATTTCCAAATCCAGCCCTCTTGGGTAAGTCATTTTTTCCCATTCATTTGGAACATTAGTAATGATATCCGGCTTCTTTTCCTCATAACAGCCAATAATTTCATCTATCACATGAGGATCAATCAACGGACAGTCTGAGGTAATTCGAATGATATGTTCTGCCCCAAATGCAAGAGCTGCATAATAATAGCGACTTAACACATCCTCCTCACTGCCTCTGAAAAAAGGAACCTGGCACTTTTTGGCAATTGCAACAATGGCGTCATCCTCTTTTCTTTCCGTTGTGGCAATGATAATTTCATCTATATAGCGAGACTGCCGGATTCTTTCAATGTCATGTTCCAATACAGTTTTTCCCTGTAATTCTCTCAACACTTTTCCCCGTAACCGGCTTGAATTTGTTCTTGCCTGCATAATCACGGCATATTTCATACCAACACCTCATTTCTGTTCATATTTCAATAAGCATTGTACCATCCGCACCATATCTTTTTTTCCATACCGCTGGTCACAAGGCAGAGCCAACAGATGATGAAAAATAAATTCCATATCCCCTTCCAATGTTCCTTTTATCTGTCTGGGAATTGGCCAAAGCACTGGCGCAAAGATATGATTCTCAGTTAAAAATTCTTGGAGCTCCTCTCGCTCATTTGCATAAACCGGAACATACAAGGGACTGCCGTCTTCCAGATCCAATACTGGCTTTACCTTGGTAAGCTTCCAAAGAGCCTGCAGCAAAAACGATGCATTCTCCTTTCTTTTCTGGAAATTCATCTGGATATCCAGACTTTTAAGCCTGTTTTTGGTATACTCTGAAACAGAAGACACCTTATCATTTTCATACAGATATTGTTCCGCTGCTTGGTTGCATTTTAAAAATTCCTCTTTTTCTACTTCCTGGCCGCAAAGATATTGATATTTCAAGCTCTGTGCCCTTCGCTTTTGCTCCACAAAGAATTTCTTTTCTTCTTCTGGCAAAACCAAAAGCTTATGATTTGCAGCCACAAATCCTCCGTCGGGAATTGGAAACCATTTCCGCAGGCTTCCCACATAATAATCTGCAATGCCCCCTGGCTTCCACAACGCTAGAGATTGGGTCATATCTTCTACAAATATCATGCCCTTTTCCTGCTGCTTTTGAATGGATTCCCTTACTTTTGCCAAGGTATCCACGCCATAATAGGTATGGGCTAAGAGAACATCTGGAGCAATCTGCTGCAGCAATTTTTCAAATGATTCTTTGTCTGGCCGAAGCTCTTGGTTCACCGGAAAAAAATGCAGCTCCCATCCCTGCTTTTCAAAGGGAATGATTGTGGTATCGCAGGTATATTGGGGCAGAAGGCAAACCCTGCCGCAAGGATTTCTACGCTGGAGGATATCCATAAGCGCCGCTTCCACTGCCTCCCGACCGGAGCAAACCAGAAGCATTTCCATACCGCCAAACATCTCCTGCATCCAGTTCTTCTCCCCATCCTTACCAAAAATCTCCGATTGTTCTATGTCCTCAGCTATCTCATAGAAGCTTCCAATTTCATTTTTCACATTGCCCTCCTGTTCCGCCAGTTCAATGGAACCACCAGTTTTACAGCCATCCTTTACTTCTTTTTGAAGATTCCAATGATTTCCCTGCCAAATCCCATCTCTCCCAACAAGCGAAAGGTTTCCAAGGTCTTTTCCGGTGATATTTCATGCATCAGGTTCTCAAGTTCTATTTTGGCAAGGTAACAGCTCTTTCCTGTCTCTCTTTTTTCATAATAATTTGTATTTTCATTGAACAGATGAAAATCAATGAAGGATTCTCCAAAGGTATCCAGGCATTGATACCCCAAAGCCTCCAGGAGATTAATCAAACCTGTACGGTTAAAATAAGAGGGATGGCCGCTTTTATCCAACCAGTATGTGTCTGATAATTTTTTCTCTGCCAAAAGATATTGCTGCAGCAAAGAATAATTGTTGGCCACCTTTATCAGCATAATACCGGTATCCTCCAACAAGCTCCTACACAAATTTAAAATGTTTTTGGGATGCACCGCCATGTCCAGTACAGAATCCATGTTTATGATGTCAAATTTTTTTCCTTCCTTAATAAACTGGGGCAAAAGCTCTTCGCAGTCCCCTTGGAGCATATTCTCCTTGACCTGGGGATTATGCTTTTCTATCCCGTAAACGCTGAAATCAATTCCCTGTACGAAAAATCCCTTTCTTTTGAAATAAGCCAGTGCAAATCCTTCTCCGCATCCAATATCCAGCAAGGAAAAACGCTCCTTCTCCTTTGGGGCCCAGGCGCGCAGCATCATCTCCTTTTGCTCTAGCTTATATTCAAAATATTTTAATTCCATATCTGTATATGCCTGCTCATAGCTGCTCATGGAATTCTGAAAATATTCCTGTTCAAATACTTTCTTTCGCTCCTCTGCCGTTGGCGGATGAATCAACTCATAGTATCCATACTCATTCCGCCGTACATCTTTAAATTTTTCCTGCATATTACTCTATCAGCCCCCAGTGCATGGGCTCTCCCTTCCTGATTTCCTTCCTTGCCACTTTCCCTAAGATTTCTTCATAATACCTGGGATGCATCCCAAATCCAGGGCGGATGGACCTTATATTTTCCTTGGTCAACCGTTCCCCCTTGGCAATATCCTGTACCGCAAACAGGGAACGGGAATGTTCTCTTTCCCTGCTCTGCTCCATCGTCAGTCCATAATGAACCATTCCCAATGCCTGCTCTGCAATCCTAATCTGTGTACACATATCTTTGAATTCTTCTGTCTCCATAGAAAACAAAGCGTCTGGCCCGCCATCCTCCCGTTTTAATGTCAAATGCTTTTCTATCATTTTTGCTCCCACTGCCACGCCAGCAATTGCCGCTGTACTACCCATACTGTGATCTGACAGCCCTGGGACACAGTGAAAGGTTTCTTCCAGGGAAGCAATGGTTCTTAGATTCATGCTTTCTGGCTTTGCTGGATAGGCGGAAGTGCATTTCAGCAAAATAATCTGTGTGTTGTTTTCTTCCAGGCAAGTGCGTACCGCTAAATCAATATCCTCCAAATAAGCAATTCCAGTGGAGATAATGATTGGCTTTCCCAGCCTTGCTACTTTTCGAATCAGAGGAATGTCTGTAATCTCAAAAGAAGCTATCTTATAGGCCGGCATATCCATTTCTTCCAAAAAATCCACGGCCGTTTCATCAAAAGGGGAAGAAAAGCAAACCAACCCCAAGGTTTCTGCATAGTCTTTCAATTCCTTCTGCCATTCCCAGGGGGTATAGGCGCTTTCATAGAGCTTATGCAAAGTGGTTCCATCCCACAATGTTCCTTGATTAATTTGAAAATAGGAATTTTCACAGTCAATGGTGATTGTGTCTGCCGTATAGGTTTGCAGCTTCACCGCATCTGCTCCAGCCAGTTTTGCCGCCCGTATAATTTCTTTTGCCCTGTCAAAATCCATGTTGTGATTTGCTGACATTTCAGCAACAAGAAAGGCAGGGTATCCCACTCCAATTCTTTTTCCTCCTATGGTGACAAATTTCTCCATTTTACTCTGCTTCCCCCTCCTTGACACTTTTTAATAATTTTTGTATCTGCTCTATGGAAAGCCATTGTGTATTGGTTCCAGAGCTGTATTCAAATTCCTGTTCTACCCGAACCCCTCCTGCATGGACTTTTCCTTCATTCCACCAATTCATATGGGGATAGATTATAAAATGGTTTTCATACTCGTAAGCGGTCAGGGAATCCTCCCTGGTCACCATAATTTCATGGAGTTTTTCTCCTTCCCGTATGCCAATCTCTGGCATTTCACATCCAGGAAGAATCGCCTGGGCTAAATCTGTCACTTTAAAGGAAGGAATTTTAGAGATAAAGATTTCACCGCCCTTTGCTTCCGCGAGTGCCTTAATCACCAGCTCTACTCCTTGTTCCAAGCTAATCCAGAACCGTGTCATACGATAATCGGTAATGGGCAGCTCCTTTCCTCCATGGGCAGCAATATTCTGAAAAAATGGGATGACAGACCCACGGCTGCCTGCCACATTGCCATAACGCACCACGGAAAAATTGATATCGTTTCTTCCTGCATAGGCATTGGCTGACACGAACAATTTGTCTGACACCAATTTCGTGCCTCCATAAAGGTTAATGGGATTTACCGCCTTATCTGTGGAAAGAGCAACCACCTTCTTTACCTTACAATCCAAGGCTGCATCAATCACATTGATGGCCCCATTGATATTTGTCTTAATGGCTTCGATAGGATTGTACTCACACGCTGGAACCTGCTTTAAAGCTGCCCCATGGACCACATAATCCACGCCGTCAAAGGCCCGCAGCAGTCTGTCCTTATCCCTGACATCTCCAAGAAAAAACCGCAGGATTTTTTTATGCTCTTTAAATTTTTCTGCCATCAAAAACTGCTTGTATTCGTCACGGGAATAAATAATCACTTTCTTTGGGCTGTAATGTTCTAATATGTATTTTGTAAATGCATTTCCGAAAGATCCTGTGCCTCCGGTTATCAGTATGGTTTTATTGTTCAGCATACTTCTCCTCCGTCCCATCTTTGTCTTTATCCCCTAAATATTCCTCCGCCAGCTCTTTCAACAGCTCTGCACACATCTTAAGCACTTCACTATAAATCACGCCTTTTCTGGCTGTTTCCTGTATATCCTTCTCATAATCCTCTTCTTCATAATAATATTCGCTCAGTACCACATATTCTGCAGAGCTCATCGTTACGTCCAGCAATTGGTATAGGTGGCTTTTTTGGCATTTCTTTGCAAGTTTTCGAATTCTTTGCAGATGCTTTAGACATCCATCCTTTGTCATATTTCCGCTGTCTGCAAGTTTCCCTAACTTTTTATATGCTCCCTTCAAAATCCCAGCGTTTTTCTTGATCTCTGCCAGCTCCTTTGCAACGCCCCCAAGGTATGCAAAAGCCTTCTTCTGCTCCTCGGGTGTTAAATCTGGCTCCAAACAAGCGATTTTACCAGCATAATTCTTCTCTCCATGACAGGTTTCCTCTATGGCGTCGCCCAAAGTCATAAGCTCTGTCCCTTCGATATAAGCTCCTCCTGCGGTAGCGTTGATCACTCTGACGTCTCGATGTTCCTTTGCCCCCTTCACGTACATATCAAACCAATCCAAATATACTTTCAAATTGTGAAGGGTAGGGATTTTTTCCTGATAGTTTCCCTTTACCATAATCATACCGCTGGTGTCCTTTTCCGGCATTTTCTCCTCAAATGTCCCGTCTGCATGGGATTTGTTATCCGTATAAGCCAAATCCTGCCCCACCAGGATAATCGTGTCAAATTCCATCTTATACAGAAGGGAAAATCCATTGCAGGCCACGGAGCCTCCGCCGGAAACCATAGGCAGAACTTTCCCATTGATCTGATAAATGTGCTGGGGCAGATGATAGCCATCATAAAAAAAGATTTTTTTCCCTTTTTGATGATCCAACAAAGAATATTTTGCAGTAACAGGCGCAATCACTGGTATCTGTTCTGCCCCTTCTGCCTCAATCAATGCTAAAGGCTTATCCGGATCAATGGTAATAAATGCATCTGGCACAATCCCCGCCTTTAGTAATGGCTTTACTGCCGTATCAACAGCCAAGAGAAACGCCTTGTTTTTGGCTTTTTTCAATTCATGAATATTTTTATTCAAAGATGGCCCTGCAGCCACCAAAATTGCCGCCCCTTCCGGCTGAATGGTCTCTGCAAGCTTCTTGGTATGGTAACCCTCACATACGTATTTCATGTTAGAAAAAATATTCTGAACCAAATTTTTTTGGAACAGTTTTCCAGTGCGGTATCCCATCATGATTGCATCCACTTTTTTATTCAGTATCCGTATCTTTTCTACAATCTTCTCTCCGTAGAACTCACGGTAATTGGGGTGTATCTCTTCCTTTAAAAATTCCATGTTTTGAACCGCCAGCACCTTATTCATCACTGGCCCAAACTCTACATCGTTTAACCCTTCCACCAAAAAAGCAATGGGTCTGTCTGCAATGGCTTCTGATAGATCTACTTCCCATAAGAGCTTTTGAAAAATATGGATGGACGGCTCATAGGCCACTATATTCACTTCTTTTTCCGTATGCTCCACCAATGCTTTCAAATATGCTCCATGTCCAAGGCCAAACAGGAACACCGACGTATATTTATGGAGCTTCCCCAATCGCTGCAGCCACATCTCAATGGGTTCTTTCGCCTCTCTTTTTCCACCTAGATAAAGCTGCCTTCCTTCCTTTTCTATCTTAAAAATCAGTTCCCCATCCCAGGAAACCTCTGTCAATACCTCTGTGTCATCCTCTATATGAATTTCGTCCCGGAGCATGTTTACAAATTCTGGATACCACTTTTCCATGGCTTTTAAATTTTTTTCAAATATTTCCTTCCCCATGCCCTGTCTCTCCTGTATCTGTATCTATATAAATATTCAGCAATTCCCGCAGGCCATAATCCAATGTATCTAACATATATACGGTATCCTGCTGCCTCACTGCCTCGATATAATCTTCTAACACCTGTACCACATACTGTTGGAATTTTTCATATTCCCCTTCTTCCATTCCAAATATATTTCCCTGTAAGAAATAGCCGCAAAACTGTTGTATCTCACCTGCCAGCTCCCTGCTTTCCTCCAGGACCCTTCCACCCTTAAAATAATGGAATTTTCCACAAATATTGTCTATCTTAACCGTTAGCTCCTTCGCCAATTCTTCCATATCATCCCACCAAATTTCATTTATTTTGAAAAGATACTTTCACGCTTTCGCATGGCAGGGCCTTTCCTATTAGAGAAAAAACAGAGGGACATTCCCTGCCCCTCTGCAATTCTGTTTCCTGTCTGTAGGCGACACTCCTGCATCATTATTGCAGCAATGACAGCACACCCTGAGTGGACTGGTTCGCTTGGGCAAGCATCGACTGCCCCGCCTGGGCAAGAATATTGTTCTTGCTGTATTCCACCATTTCAGAAGCCATATCAAGGTCACGGATACGGGATTCTGCTGCCTGTGTATTCTCTGCCACGTTATCAAGGTTTGCAATCGTATGCTCTAATCTGTTCTGCAATGCACCCAATGCGGATCTCTGGGAAGATACCTCATTGATAGCGTTTTGGATTGCAGTGATGGAAGCGTTTGCCACTGCATAATTATCAACAGCTACATTTCCAGTCTTTGTATAATCGGAAAGCTTTGCTGATGCGGTTGTATTGGTTTTCTTAAGGTAGGTTGCAAAATTATTTGTAAGCTCCTCTTTCATTTCCTTCTGTGCAACTGAAATATCATGTGCCTTTGCACTGGCAACAGTTGAATATTCCTTGCCGTCACCTTTTGCAATAAATTTTCCATTCTCCTGCTGCACATACATGTCGCTGGTATAGCTGTCTGAAATCTCTGCATTAAAGGCAGATACTGCTGCTGAAAGGTTCCCCTTGGTTGAATCAGTCATATCATATGCGTAAGACATATTTTTATATTTTACTGCGCTGATGGTTACACCTGTCTGGTATTCATCTGATATGGTTACACTGATTCCTTTCAGTCCCAGAGTTTGTGCATTCATATTACTAATTGAGATTGCAATCTTCTGATTTGCATTGGCTCCAACCTGAAGATTTTTATTCTGGAAGGTTCCATCTAACAAGTTCTGTTTATTGAACTGGGTAGTTGTGGAAATCCTGTCTAACTCTTCTGTTAAAGCATCCAATTCCTGATTGATCGCTTTACGGTCAATGTTTTCATTGGTATCATTTGCACCCTGAACTGCCAGTTCATTCATTCTCTGAAGAATGGAATGCGCTTCATTTAAAGCGCCTTCAGCCGTCTGAATCAAGGATACGCCGTCCTGTGCGTTGGTGGATGCACGGTTCAAACCACGAACCTGGCTTCTCATTTTTTCTGAAATTTTTAATCCTGCTGCATCATCGCCTGCACGATTAATTCTGTAACCAGATGATAATTTTTCAGAAGCCTTTGCCTGTGCTCCTGTAGTGATACCTAACTGACGGTTAGAATTCATTGCTGTAAGGTTGTGTTGTACGAACATTGCCATAATATTTTCCTCCTTGTGTTTTATGGTCTTTTCTCGCCTCGATTCTAATTCTTTGAGACGTATCTGGGTTACCTTTCTGCCTTGCAGTTGGTAACAAATGCCGCAAATCCGTTTGCGTACAAATATAAATTTTTTATAATAAACGGAAGCCCTAGGTTACTCCCGCATATTAACTGGGTGGTTAAAACTACTGATAAGTAATCATGCAACTAAATTACATTCCATACTTAACCTTTGGATCTTTTGCCCGTTCTGCTTTTCTGGCTTTTTTTCGTTCTTCCATGAGAATTGCCTTAATTTTCTCTTTGGCTTCCTGGGAAAGCTCCCTATCCTTATGATGCTTTACTTCATTTCCAGGGTCTGCTGCCATCCCGTATTTCTCCAATGCACTGCTTCTTGCAATATTCATGGATTTGGGTGCATCCACCAGAATATGCATGTTATTTCCGCTTCCTCCGGTAAACACCACTTTGATTTCATCCCCGACCAGCAGATATTCGCCAGCCTTTACCGTTAATTTCAACATAGGAACCTCCTTGTTTTTCTCTTCCAACGCCTGTCTGAACATATTTTTCAGTGACAGCAATGGAGCAATCACTTCCTGATGATTTTCAAATGCAACAGTTTGTTCTAAAGTGTTGCATTTGAAAGGAGGCCCCCTATGAGCGCCACACAACCCATTCGAAATATTCAAGAAATTGAAGAATTGAAAAATTATTATTATCAAGAGAAACCAAACCTAAGAAATTACACATTGATTTGCCTGGGCATGAATTCTGCCCTTAGAATCAGCGATTTGCTGATATTGAAATGGAAAGACGTTTATCATTTTCCCAAAAAACATTTTTTTGCCCATATTACGATTACAGAACAAAAAACAGGAAAAGAAAACAAAATTATCTTAAATCAAAGTGCCCTTAACGCTTTGAGCCTTTACAAGAAAAGCATTTCACCACCAAATCCTGAAGATTATCTCTTCCCTGGAAGGAACAAAATGCTTCCTTTAAGCCGTTCCCAGGCATTCCGCATAATAAAAACGGCGGGAAAAAACCTGCACTTTGAGACAGAGATCAGCTGTCATTCCCTACGGAAAACCTTTGGCTACCATGCGTGGAAATCCGGCGCGCAGCCAGCAGCTTTAATGAATATCTATAACCATTCCTCTTTTCAAATTACCAAGCGTTATTTAGGGATTGACCAGGATGATAAAGACCAGATTTTTCTAGAGGTGAATTTGTGATGAAAAAAATAAATATTTTTTATTTTTCCTGTTAAGTATTTTTTATTTCGTTCGATATATAGAATGTAAGAAAGATGCAACATTTTAGAACAAAATGTTGCATCTTTTTATATAGCTTTTCCAGAAAAATTTGATTTATTCTTTCTTATAAGAAAACAAAACGGACAAGTCCGCTGGGGCTCCCTAAATCCCTCACTCATGAGGGGCTTGGACACTTTGCTGCGCCGAGTGCGGTCACGTAGTGACATCTTCTATTCGCACGAGTGCGCATATTATTTTTTATTCTATCGGAAGAGACTTTCACGCATTAGCGTGACAAGGTCTTTCCTATAGAATAAAAAAGGACCATTATGCTTTCTTCCTTGCATAACAGTCCTTATTTCTAGCCAGCCTTCATCGTGTCTGCAAAAACACATACTCTCTCTGGGCTTCCTCATCCTCTGGATAGTCCTTTAAATAAGCCAGCATCTTTTCCCTTGCCTTCTCAAAATCTAACATCTGCTCGCAGGCAATAATCTCATTGCGCCGAAGCTGTTGTTCATTGGGAGGATTTTCCACAGACAACGCCTGCTCATAAAATCCCAATGCCTGGCTGTAATTCCCCTCAGACATCTGCATATCCCCCATAATCACCAGTGTTGACACATCTGAATTATTCTTGGAAATATAGCTTTCATACAAGGCATTTGCCTGGTCCATGTCCCCTTGCGCTTCATAGACTTGCGCCAAGTAAAGCAATGCCTTTACATCCTTTTGATTAATTGCCTTATCCAGCTCTTTCTTTGCATTATCATAATCCTCCTGCAGAAGATAAATATGTCCGCGCTCCCGGTATTCCTCTGGTTTTTCCGCCTTTAGCTTTTCGGCTGCTTCTAGAACTTCTTCTGCTTCTGAATCCCACCCGGCATTTTTCAAACTCTCATATGCCGAAACATACAATTCATAGTCATTTCCACTGGTCTCAAAGGCTTTTTGATAATCCTTCATGGTCTTTTCCTGATTCTCTTCCTTCAGGTAAATGCAGCCTCGCAGGAAATACGCTTTGTAGTTCTTTTTATCGTAATCAATCAAGGCTTTGCAGGTGGCAAGGGCTCCTTTGAGATCTCCACTTTTATACTGGGCCGTTGCCTTATAGTAACAGATATCAATTTCCATATCCCCTACCACCGCCTGAGACTGATCTAAGGCTTTTTGGAAAGCCTCTGCTGCCTCTTCATAACTGCCTTCACTTAACTTATTGATTCCCAACTGCCGATAGGCTTTCTGGTTTTCCAGGGCTTCTTGATTCTGACATCCTGCCAGTCCAATACTCCCAAGTAAGGCAAATGCTAACAACAGAGAAGCTTTCTTTTTATATACTTCTTTCAATCTCTTTAATTTCATAAGTCTATACTTTCTATTCTGGCATAACAACCTTAATTTTATCCAAATGCCAGATATCATCCACGTACTGCTGGATGGTACGGTCTGATGTGAACTTACCAGAATGGGCCGTATTCAAAAGAGCCATCTTTGCCCATCTCTTTTCATCTCTGTATGCATTTTCTACTCTTTCCTGTGCCTCTGTATAAGAACGGAAATCTTTCAAAATGAAATACGTATCTGCATACTGGGTATCCAAAGTATTCAACAAAGAATTGTACAATGGCCGAAACAGCTCGGAATCATTGTGAGAATACATTCCATTAATTAGCTGCATCAATACCTGGCGGATATCCTGGTCGCTATTAAAAATCTGCATGGGGTCATAATCACGCTTTTGTTCATGGTCAATTACTTCCTGAGAGCTCATACCAAAAATAAAAGCATTTTCCTCTCCCACTTCTTCTACAATCTCTACATTTGCACCATCCATGGTACCAAGGGTCACAGCGCCATTTAACATAAACTTCATATTTCCAGTTCCAGATGCTTCCTTGCTGGCTGTTGAAATCTGTTCAGACACATCTGCCGCTGCAAAAATCCATTCTGCAGTAGACACCTTATAGTCTTCAATAAACACAACTTTAATTTTACCATTGATAGAAGCATCGTTATTAATCACATCTGCTACACTATTAATCAACTTAATGGTAAGCTTCGCAATCCGGTAGCCTGCTGCTGCTTTTGCGCCAAAAATAAAAGTCCTTGGATAGAACTCCATTTCTGGATGCTCTTTTATCTTATTATACAGGTACATGACGTGAAGAATATTCAAAAGCTGGCGTTTGTACTCGTGAAGACGTTTTACCTGCACATCAAAGATAGACCGGGGATTCACTTCAATTCCATTATGCTTCTTAATATATTCTGCCAGACGCAATTTATTCTGATACTTGATATTCATAAATTCCTGCTGTGCCTTAGCATCATCTGCATAAACTGCCAATTTGGACAAATGAGGCAGATCTGTTACCCAGTCATTTCCGATATATTTATTCACCCATTCTGCCAACAGGGGATTGCCATGGTATAAGAATCTTCTTTGGGTAATCCCGTTTGTCTTATTATTGAATTTCTCCGGGAACATCTGGTAAAAATCATGCAGCTCCTGTTCTTTCAAAATCTCTGTATGCAGCCTTGCCACACCGTTGACAGAACAGCCTGCTGCAATGGCAAGATGGGCCATCTTCACCTGGCCATCAAAAATAATTGCCATTTTCTTAATCTTATTGTAATCTCCTGGGAATTTCTTCTCAATATCCAGGATAAAACGGCGGTTAATTTCTTCAATAATCTGATAAATTCTTGGAAGCAGTCTGGAGAAAATCTCAATGGGCCATTTTTCCAATGCTTCTGACATAATGGTATGATTGGTGTATGCACAGGTCTTGTTGGTAATTGCCCATGCCTCATCCCATTCCATATTTTCCTCATCCAGAAGAATACGCATTAATTCTGCTACTGCCACAGTCGGATGGGTATCATTCAACTGAATTGCCACTTTTTCTGGCAATTTATGCAAATCTGTGTGGTATTTCTTATAACGAGCCACTGCACGCTGCACACTAGCAGACACAAAGAAATACTGCTGTTTTAAGCGCAGCTCTTTTCCCTGGATATGGTTGTCATTGGGATATAATACCTCTACCAGGTTTTTCGCAAGATTTTCCTGCTCAACTGCTTTCTTGTAATCTCCCTTATCAAAAGCATCCAGCTCGAAATATTTTTCTGGCTCTGCATCCCATGCAATCAAAACATTTACCATATTGTTATTATATCCAACCACTGGCATGTCATAGGGAACTGCACGAACAGACTGATATCCCTCATGAATAAACTTAATTTTTCCAAATGCATCTCCTTCGGAACGAACATATCCGCCAAATTTTACCTGGAACGTATGCTCTGGCCGACGCATCTCAAAGGGATAGCCATCTTTGAGCCAGTTATCTGGCTCCTCTATCTGGAACCCATTTTCAATTTTCTGACGAAACAGCCCATAACGGTAACGAATGCCGCAACCATAAGCTGGATATCCCAGAGTAGCCAGAGATTCCATGAAACATGCTGCAAGTCTTCCCAGACCGCCGTTTCCTAATGCTGGGTCCGGCTCCTGGTCTTCAATCACATTCAAATCAAAGCCAATCTCTTCCAACGCTTCTTTCACTTCTTTGTATGCGGTCAGATTAATCAGGTTATTCCCCAGCGCTCTTCCCATCAGGAATTCCATCGACATATAGTAAACCATCTTAGGATCTTCCCTCTCCATGGTCTTTTGGGTTGCAAGCCACTGATCAATGATTACTTCCTTCACTGCCTGGGACACTGCCTGATACACCTCCTGCTGGGATGCCTCCTCCAGTGTCTTGCGGTAAAGATTCTTTACATTGTCCTTAATCTCCTGAATAAACTTCTCTTTTTCAAACATCTTGCTCTGCATAAACTGTCTCCTTCCTCTCTGGTCACCCATTTCGATCTGTCAGAGCATACTCCGTATGATGAACCGATCCTATGGCGGGGGATATCCAAAAACCCTTCCTCTTGGATATCCAATAATTTTTCATTTTACTCTACGCTTTTTCTACACCAAGCGTTACTTTTTCCCCGTTGATATTCCATTCTTTTTCATATCCTTTTCCTGCATCACTTGTGATATCCACCGCAAGCACCTCCAATTGAATCTGTGTGCCATGCTCCTTAAAAATCCTGTCTATCGTCTCTCCTGCCTGATAAGAAATATGAATTTTATCCATCACCTCAAACCCTGCTTCCTTACGCATGGTCTGAATCTTGCTAATCAACTCTCTTACAAAGCCTTCCGCAATCAACTCTGGTGTTAAATTGGTGTCAAGTACAACGGTTGTCTCATTATCCCCCTCTGTCACATAACCTTCCTGCTGTGTCATCGTGATAAGAAGATCCTCTTCACATAATACAACGTCTTCATTTACGCTGTCAAGGGTAATACTTCCTTTGGATTTCAGTTCTGCCATGGCTTCATTGCCATTCAGCTCTGACAATGCCTGCTGAATCTGCTTCAAATATTTTCCATATTTTGGCCCTACGGTACGAAGCTGGGGCTTAAAAGTATAATCTGTGAAGCTGCTGACATCCTCTGTAAACATCACCTTTTTGACATTCAACTCATCTTCTATAATATTGACAAATAACTCTGGAAGTCCTCCAGCGGCTTTTACAAACATGGCGCCAATAGGCTGACGGTTCTTAATATTTGCAGAATTTCTACATGCTCTTCCCATAACTACGATTTTTAACACTGTATCCATGTTTTTCTCAAGCTCCTGGTCAATAAAATCTTCCTGGACAATTGGGAAATCACACAAATGCACGCTCTCTGGTGCAGAAGCATCAATGCTGCATACCAAATTCCGGTAAATATCCTCCGCCATAAATGGAATCATAGGAGCTGCCGCCTTACTTACCGTTACCAGCGCTGTATATAAGGTCATGTAAGCATTGATTTTATCCTGTTCCATTCCTTTGGCCCAGAAACGCTCCCGGCTCCTTCGCACATACCAGTTACTCATATCTTCTACAAATTCCTGTAATGCCCTTGCGGCTTCTGGAATACGGTAATTGCCAAGGTCATCATCCACTTGGGCAACCATGGTATTTAATTTTGACAACAGCCACTGATCCATCACAGACAATTTATCATATTCCAACGTATATTTTGTGGCATCAAACTTATCAATATTGGCATATAATACAAAAAATGCATAGGTGTTCCACAAGGTTCCCATAAATTTACGCTGTCCCTCCTGGACTGCTTTTCCATGGAAACGATTGGGCAGCCATGGAGCGGAATTCACATAGAAATACCAGCGGATGGCATCAGCTCCATAGGTTTCCAATGCTTCAAAGGGATCTACGGCATTTCCTTTGGACTTACTCATTTTCTGCCCATTTTCATCCTGCACATGGCCTAAAACAATTACATTTTCATAAGGCGCTTTATGAAACAACAGGGTAGACTCTGCCAGCAGGGAATAGAACCATCCTCTCGTCTGGTCTACAGCTTCGGAAATAAATTTTGCAGGGAATTGCTGCTCAAATAACTCTTTGTTTTCAAAGGGATAGTGATGCTGTGCAAAAGGCATCGCTCCGGAATCAAACCAGCAGTCAATCACTTCTGGCACACGATGCATTTCTTTCCCACATTTTGGGCAGGGAATGGTCACTGCATCAATATAGGGCCGATGGAGTTCAATTTCCTCTGGACAATTCTCTGACAATTCTTTCAGTTCTGCAATACTTCCAACGGAATGCATGTGACCGCACTCACATTCCCAGATATTGAGAGGCGTTCCCCAGTAACGATTCCTGGAAATACCCCAATCCTGCACATTCTCAAGCCAATCTCCAAACCTTCCTTTTCCAATATTTTCCGGTATCCAGTGAATCGTATTGTTGTTACGGATTAATTCTTCTTTCACCTCTGTCATTTTAATAAACCAGGATTCTCTTGCATAGTAAATCAACGGAGTATCACAACGCCAGCAGTGAGGATATTCATGCTCAAATTTAGGTGCGTCAAACAATAATTTCTGGTCTTCCAAATCCTGTAAAATCATAGGATCTGCCTTTTTACAGAAAATGCCCTCATAAGGCGTTCCCTCTGTCAATTCTCCTTTTCCATTGACAAACTGTACGAACGGAAGGTCATATTTTCTTCCCACCTTTGAGTCGTCTTCACCAAAAGCCGGAGCAATATGAACAATTCCTGTACCATCCGTCATGGTAACATAATTGTCACAGGTAACAAAATGGGCTTTTTTATGCTGCTTTGCCGCTGCTTCCCCAGTACAGGCAAACAATGGCTCATACTCCCGGTATTCTAAATCAGTTCCTTTGTAAGTTTCCAACACTTCATAGGCTTTTGTTCCAGCTTCTTGCTGCTCTTTATCCAGCAAAGTCCCCATTACTTTATCCAGCAAAGCTTCTGCCATATAATAAGTAAATCCGTCAATTGCTTTGATTTTGCAATAAGTCTCTTCTGGGTTTACGCAAAGGGCTAAATTAGAAGGCAGTGTCCAAGGGGTCGTGGTCCATGCTAAGAAATACGCTTCTTCCTCTTTTACCTTGAAACGAACAATAGCAGAACGTTCCTTTACGGTCTTATAGCCCTGTGCCACTTCCTGGGCGGAAAGAGGTGTTCCGCATCGTGGGCAGTAAGGCACAATTTTAAATCCCTTATAAAGTAATTTCCGATTCCAGATTTCTTTTAACGCCCACCATTCAGACTCAATAAAATCATTGTGATAGGTCACGTAAGGGTCATCCATATCTGCCCAAAATCCTACGGTTCCAGAGAAATCCTCCCACATTCCTTTGTACTTCCAAACGCTTTCTTTGCATTTATCAATAAATGGCTCCAGACCATATTCCTCAATCTGTTCTTTTCCATCCAGACCCAATAATTTCTCTACTTCCAATTCCACTGGTAGTCCATGGGTATCCCACCCTGCTTTCCTGGGCACCATTTTTCCCTTCATGGTCTGATACCGGGGTATCATGTCCTTGATGACACGGGTCAGTACATGACCAATATGCGGCTTGCCATTGGCAGTGGGCGGTCCGTCATAAAAGGTGTAAGTCTCTCCTTCTTTCCTGTTTTCCATACTTTTTCGGAAAATATCATTGTCTTTCCAGAACTTTTCTGTCTGTTTCTCTCTTTCCACAAAGTTTAAATTGGTTTCAACTTTGTTATACATGAGTCATTTCTCCTTTCGAAACTAAAATAGAACAAGAAAGAATCCTGCTTTGCAGGATTCTCCGCCTGCGGCGGGTCGCTTTGCGACAAATTTCATACCCGCCGCAGTGCGATAAGAACTTTCTTCTTCTATAGGAAAGATACTTTCACGCGTTAGCGTAACAAGGTCTTTCCTATAGAAGAACAAAGTGGGCAAGCCCACTGGAGCTCCCCTACCCCTCACTCATGAGGGGCTTGGACACTTTGCTGCGCCGAGCACAATTGCGAAGCAATATTTTACCTCTTGTGCGTTAGCGTGACAAGGTCTTTCCAATAGAATAAAAAAAGCTCCGTCCTCTGTAAAAGGACGAAGCCGCAAAATGCATCGTTTACCACCTGTTACATGATACTTTGTCCAGAAATCACATGCTTTCTGCCAGCATACCTGGTTCCCATAACGGAGGAGCATTCCGTCCCAACCTACTGTTTCCTTATTTGCATCCCTGCCTGACCACAAATAATATCGTACAGGGACTTTCTCCATTCAGGAAAGTTCAGCGGGCAACTTAGAAGTGATATTCAGGCAGCTTCTACTGATGCCGGCTCACACCCTCCCGGCTCGCTGTAACGTTGGAATGCTGTCCTACTGTCTTCGTCATTGTCTTTCAATATCATATTTCTTAAAACTGTAACTCATTATAAAGGCTGTTTTTCCTCTTGTCAAGAAAAGATTTTCTTTCCTTAAAGTCTTAACAGGATTCACTTTGTAATTTCCCATAAATCATATCAATATTCTGCTCTTTTGAGTATCCTTTTCGGCAATATGTTCATCAAATTTCACTACACTCTCTAATTCGAAATCAAATTTTAACTGGGAGCTTGGTTCATAGTAAAAATGCTCCATGATAAATTTCACAAATTGGATTGGCGATATAGGCCTGTCCGCCGGAATTCTGCAATTTTTATAACCACCCAAGGTAATATGAGAATATGGGTGATGAATTATACTATCTACTTCCTCATTATTATAATCAGCTCTAATCACTACTGGAAGTACATCTTTATTCAAAATATTCCCATACAAATAATCTGCATCATATAATTCAACATCATTTTGATAAACCTCAAATGAAGGGGAAGGATAATAGGCTAATCTATGGGACTGCAGCTCTGTACCACGATTATTAAAACGGTACATTAGCTGAAGAATTCCACCATCTGGTAATTTAGCATTAAAATTATGATTTTTTTCTATTTCATCATATATTTTAGCGTATTCCATATTTTTAAGATAACATGAAATATCCGTATATTTTTCCCAAACCACATCTACATTCTGCATAATTGGAAAATTATATTCTTCCGCTAACCCACACCGAATCAATTCCTGGGTAACCTTTCTTACTTCTCGAAATACTTTTTCCTTCTTTTTCATTCACGCAGCACATCCTTTAACATGTTTAAGGTAGTTTCGTCTATGTCCTCTTTTCTGATTTCTCCCTTTTGAATTTTTAATACAAAATCTGCTAAGTTGTAGTTACTCTTTTTAATTTCCCTCAGCTCATTCTGAGTCATATCTCTATGGATAATCCGCATATTTTTTCTTTGTGACTCATCTGGATATTCAAATTGTAATTGAAAATTATTTTCTTTTATGCTTTTATATTCATGGATCAAAATTTCCATGTCCTTTCCCAAACCACTCACCCGCACCCAGGCTTTGGACCTTGTCAGCGCTGTAAATAAAATATTTCTTTTTCTTGACAAATTTATACCTCGCGCACATATATCTGCATTGATCAAATAGACAACCGCAGCCTCATTCCCTTTTGCTCTGTAAATCTGTGTAATCGCAATGGAATCTTCCTGAAAGAAGTCATCTGGAGTCGTTTGAACACCTACAATATGTGATTTTATTTTCTTATCCATCAACATTACGCGGATTTGTGAAACGTAACTTTTTGTAACCTTGGGATCTGGATGAATAATCATAATATCCTGATATTTTAATTCCTCATCTCTTAGATTTTTTTCAATATCTTCCACGATCCATTCTGCTTCCTGATATACATTATCAAATTTTCTGAACTGTATCAAATCATTGATCGGTGAATGATTCTCCAAAAACCCAGGACTGGTTTCTTCTGTACGATATAAGGTAACTGTCTCCCCATCTTTTATTACTCCATCCTTAATGGTATATCCGATATCCTCCCATAATTTCTTATCTTCAAACAACTGGACCAATTGTGTTTCTTCCCGTGTTTCCTTTTTCCTATATATACCGAACCCCAAACTATGTGCGGTAATTAGCACTGGTCTGGAATTCCGATAACACTTTGATAAAACAATATCTTCTGCTTTTCCATTGCTATTATCTAACACTACATTCGGCTTTCCATTGTTATATCCAAAAATTTCCTCTGGGGAATCAACGTTTTTGTTATCCAGACTTTGCAATTCATCATATGCATAGACAAGCATGCGGCTTTCCTTAGGAAGCGACAAATAGCACATCTGCAAAAAATATTTTGAAAAATCCTGAGCCTCGTCCACTAAAATTACGTCATATAAGGTTTTAGGATTAACCACCGTCTCTACTGCCTCTTGACACACTTTATCAAACACAACCTCATTACGGTTAAATTTTCTACATGCATCCATATAATCATAGCAAACGATATTATTTGCTTTACAAAAATTAAAATATAACCCTTCTGAATTCTTACTCCCCCATGCATGAATTATTTTAATTCTATCCCATTCTGGTTCTTCATTTGTATTTTCAATAATAAAATTTGTAATTAGCTGAATAAACTGCCCTTTTAGCGCCCGGCTGTTAAACGTAACCGCAATTACCTTTTCCTCATACATAGTATATAAATACGCAACTTTCAAAGCTAAAACAATTGTTTTTCCTGATCCTGCCAGTCCTCGAATTCTCTGAACTCCTTCAATGGTCTCAATGACTGCCTTGCTTTGATATTTATCCAGACAGGAGATTTGATTTTCAATGGCCTTAAGTTTTGATCCTTTTGAAGTGGCGCTTTGGAGATTTGTTCTATTCCCACGCTTTTTTATCTGTGAAATCATTTGAATTGCTTCTAGAAGTTTTTCATAATAATTCTCACTCTCATCCCAACTCAAATTTTTTAAATATTCTTCTAAAGCCTCACTGGAAATGCAAATATCTTCACCACCCCTTCGATAACGCGGTGCATAGGAAACAACATTAATAGGCACTTGCAGCTTCCTTCGATTGGACAAGTAACGATATCTTTTTAATCTGGCCTCCATATTATTATAAAGTTCATCCAGCAATGATATTTTATTTTCGTCCTCTTCTCCAGATGACATATCCAAATCAAAAATCACCATTCCATATTGTTTACATACCAATAATGCATCAACTTTAATTTTTCCGTCCATCCCACCCAAAACAGGATATCCTAAATAAAAATAGCCGTCTAAATTCAATGTATTTAAAATAGTAATCACTTCATCTGCAAGTACTTGTTTCGACGTGACGCCGCTAATAACTGTAATCATATCATCACCTCTTTGAATATATATTTGCTCAATTTATTTCTAAAATTAGGGTGTCAAAAGCACTTTTGGCGCGACGCACCCCTTTGACACCCTAATCCTTCTAAATATAATATAACATCTCCCTTTTATATTTTCAATCTAACTGCTGCATTTGATACATATATTCCTGTATGAATTCATTATACAACCCAGAACTTTGAATATAGTTGCCCCATACCGTAAGGGTAATCAATAGAATCAACCCAATGGAAGAACATACAATGCCTGCAATCGCCATTCCCTTTGCATTGCCTTTCCGAATCTGTAAAATACCAAACACAATGGATATCACTGCCAAGGGAGCGCAAGTGCACCAAACACAGCAAGTAATCAAGGCGATAATTCCACAAACCATGGACGCAATTCCAAAACCTGAACTGGGCGGTGTATAATCTGGGCCCTGATAGGGATAGTTCTGATAATTCTGCTGGTTATAGTTTTGCTGACTATACCCTTGCTGTTGGCTATAGTTCTGCTGTCCATACCCTTGCTGCTGATTGTAATCCCGCTGACCATAACCCTGTTGGTTATAATTTTGCTGGGAATCATAGCCCGGTGATTGACCATAATTTTGTTGGGAATGATAACCCTGTGATTGACCATAATTTTGTTGGGAATGATAACCCTGTGATTGGCCATACCCTGTCTGTGAATCCTGTTCTTGTGAATTGTTTTCAAACATATTGTTCTCGTCACTCATATGAAATCCTCCTCTAAAATCACTTAAAAATAAACAATTGGTTGTACTAATTTATTGCTCCAGCATCAAATCCAGCACAGATATATTTTCTTTTTTTATGGTTATCTTAACAGGCGCTGTGTCTTTAGAATAGACTCTTGCCCCGCTTTCATTGGTGCAATAAGAGACAATTTTATAATAATAGGTTTTACGGGATTTTGTCGTATTATCCCGGTAAATCGTTTTTGTAGTAGTGGCAAGCAGACGATAACCGCTGTTTTTCTTCTCAGAACGGTAAATCATATAACCATCTGCATTCTTTGCCGCCTGATACCTGTGATATCCCTTGGTGGTATGGACATCTCCTGCACGCACAGACTGTAAAATCGTATCCCCTGCTGCTTTGGCCTCATATGCAAAAGCTCCCACTGTTTTTAAAATTCTTATTATTGGAATATTCCACCCGGATATACTCTGTCTCCTGCATCTTTACAGGCAGTACCTGAAATTCATAATATCCGTTTTTCGATTATTTAATAATAACGTGACAGTTAAATGCCAGCGCAGCATTGAATAAGACTGCAAAAATCCTGAATACAGCAAAATTCTTCGGCATGCTCCAACGTATATTCTGCAATTTCCAACGCACGTTTTTGAACAAGCCCCAAATCATCTGCTTGTTTGATACGGGCAATTTCATAAGGCCGGGCCCAATCGGTAGGCGTCCTGCATGCAGCAGTCAATGCAGCGCAACGAACACTGTCATAAAAGAAAGACATAAAATACGCTTCTGGATCGATTCTTCGCAATGCAGGCCGTTTCGGACGATATTTTGCAAACAGACGCTTTAACATTTCCAGGCATCCATCGAACAGGCCGCAAATCATAGTAAGGTCATATTGCTGCATCTTAAGGCGTGATTCGTAGGCAGCTTCCGGCATTCCCAGCCAGGAGACATAATTGACAATGAAGCTTCCAGCTATCCGCCCCAAATCTCCAAAAAATGCGGAATAACCACCATATTCACAATCAATCAAGCGTGTTTCATCAGGACCAATCATAATATTTCCTGTATGTAAATCGGTATGGCAAATGCACTGCTTTCCTTCATAGAATCGCCTGCCCATGTCATAAACCAGCAATTTTAACCTTTGATTATTGGCAATGCGCCGATGCGTTTCACGGGCATCCCTTTCAAAGGTTCGGCTGGTATCAAACAGTGCGCAGCTTTCTTGAAAAAGCAAATCTACCAGCAGCTTTTTGGCCTCCTGTGCATCAAAAATCTGCTCCCACTGCCATTTTGTCTGGGCATCCAGGTACAAATCTGAAGTAAAAAATAGCATTTCAGCCAAAAACGCTCCAATGCGTATCCCAAAATCAGGAAACTTCTGCATATCTGCCAGTTGAAACCTCATATTTTTCAGATGGCTCAAATCCTCCATACAGATGATTCCCTGGCTGGTATCCTGAAAATACACCTTTGGCGTAATACCACTGTAAATCACATCCATCAGAACCATGGCCTGAACCTCTTTGGCCGTACGTCCTTTGCCTGTGGGACGCAGCACACCTTCATGCTTGAGTAATGCCAGTACGTAGGGCATCACCTGTTTGAAGATCAAAGTTTTTCCACTTTGAACATCCTCCACCCGATAAATCAGGTTCACCAGTCCTTCCGTATCCTCTCTCCCAGAAACAATATTCCTAATATTTAGTTTTGCATCTTCTGGAAACAAACCGTGTTTTTTCACATAATGCTCCACTTCCCTTTCCGTAAATTCTCTCACTTTATCCATGAAGGTACCTCCCATTTTGGATTCCGCCTAACTCACCTTTCTAATATCATACCACAATCACATCACTATTTCCATAACCACTTCACATACTCTGAAATCACATCACTGGTTTTGCTCAGATAAATGCACTCTTTCGCAAGAGTAACGTGATCTGTAATAATATTATCCACATTTAAATCTATCATGCGGTTAATGCTTTCCTCCGTATTTACTGTCCATCCATAAATCTCCTTCCCCCCATTATGAACATCAGATACTATTTTTTCTGTAATACTAGAAGCCTCTATGCTGAAATGATCTGCTGCCGAAAGCCTTTGAGCATATCTCACAGTCTGGGTCAAATCCGCCTTCTCCCCCTGATAAGACTGATCTAACAGGAAAATTACTGCCCCGATGTCTATCATAGCATAAACAGCCATGCAGATAAGCAAGACCAGAAGCGCCGCAAGGGTAAGAGGATTCCATAAAAAGGACAAAATATTTTCTATCGTCAAATATTCATATCCTGTTATTTTCATAATGCCTTGAAAAATCCCCAAAAAAACTGGTGTAAATATAGACAAAGACAGAAATTTATATAAAATCTCAAATTCTGCCATTGTCCGCCAATTTATCCGCAACAGGCTCAATACTTTTTTGATTTTTTTCATAAACCATACCTCTTTCTATGCTTCAAAAACATAAATAAGGACAACACAAGCGCCATTAGTTCCGCTGCTGGAGTTGCAAGCCAGATACCATTTACTCCCAAGAGCAAGGGAAGCACAATCATCGTAATCAACATAAATACAAAGGATCTGGAAAATGCAAGAATAGCTGAAACAATCCCGTTGGATAATGCTGTAAACATCCCACTGGCAAAAATATTAAACCCGATAAAAAATAACGCGATCGTGCAGATCCTATTTCCTGTTACCGCCAAATCATAAACGGGATGATCTGGACGGGCAAATACCGACACCAATGGTCTCGTCAATAAAAAAGACGCCGCTACGGTAACTACAGAGATAACTGCAATCACTTTAAAGCTCACTGCAACCAGCTTTTTTAATTTTTCATGATTTTGTTGTCCATAGTAAAAACTCATCATGGGAGCCACCCCATAAGAATATCCTGTGTAAAGAGAGCTTGCAAACATCAGCACATACATGATGATGGTAACGGCTGCAACTCCGTCTTCCCCTACATAATGGAGCATAGTCCAGTTAAACATCATTGTAATAATTCCCGTAACCAGAGCAGTTGCCATTTCCGAGCATCCGTTTGTGGCCGCACTCGCAAGAACTCCCAACCGAAAGGACGGCTTCTTAAAATGCAGCAGGCTCTTTTTCTGACTAAATACAAACAAGCCTACAACTGCTGTCACAGAATACCCAAGACCAGTTGCAATGGCTGCACCGCTGATTCCCATATCAAACCAGGCAATCAATACATAATCCAACGCCATATTCAAAACACCGCCTGTCACTGAGCAGAGCAAAGAAAGGTTTGCTTTTTCGCTGGCAATCATATAAAGGGTAAAATTATTCATCAAAAGAATTGGTACGGTAAACACCAAATAGCGGCTTAAATATTCCACACAGTATCCTTCTACTTCTGCAGAAAGGCTCATTCCAGCAAAAATGTGGTCCATCGCCAGATACCCGGCTGTACACATCACAATCCCCACAAAGACATTCACCAAAATCAGAAACGTAAAATCTTCCTTGGCTTCATCCCTTTTATGCTCTCCCATCTTTTTCATAATAACCGCACTGCCTCCTGTGGCAAGCATGGTAGAAATCGCCGTAACCAGTTGGATCACAGGCGCTGTCAGATTGATAGCTGAAAGTGCATTGGCGCCGATTAGATTCGAAACAAACAAGCCATCCACCATTGTGTAAAAAGACATAAACACGGTCATAGCAATGGTCGGAACAGCGAACTTAAAAATATTTTGAAGGGTTACAGGTTTTTCATATACATTTTGGTTTTCCATAAATTTTTCCTCCAATCACCTTGTTTTTTCTTCCTGTATCAAGTATCATAAACCATACAGTAACTGTACAGTCAATACAAGATTAAAAATTTATAGAGGAAAATAACATGAATAAAAAAAGTAAACTTCTTACCATTGGCCAATTTGCCGCCATGCATGGAATTAATAAGAAAACTCTCATGTGGTACGATGAAATCGGGTTATTTTTGCCTGCTTTCATCAATGAGGAAAACGGATACCGTTACTATAGCTACTATCAAAGTCCCATTTTAGAAACCATTCTTCTGCTTCGTGAACTAGATGTTTCCATTCATGAAATACAAAATTTTATGAAAAACCGTTCTGCTGAAAACTTAAAATCCCTTTTAGATGATAAAATCACAGCTCTCGATCTACAGCTTACTCATCTACAGGCAGTCCGGTCAACCCTTTGCACACATCACCAAAATATGTCTACCCTGCTGACCATGGACTTGTCTGAAATCAGTATCATAGCGCAAAAGAAACGCTGCCTAATCACTGTTGATGTGAATCCAAAAACCTCCTTTGAAGATGAAGTGGAGCTTATCACAGCCGAAACAGAAAAATATCATCTAGGCCGCCTACACCATGCCTCCTATGGCTCCATGATTCCTGTTTCCAGCCTGCTTGCTGGTCATTATGAAGATTATACCAAGCTTTTTATTGAAATCCCTTTTCTTACCTATCAGCCTGGACTCCACGTACCTCCCAGCGGAAAATATCTGAGAGCCTTTCACAAAGGAGATTGGGAAAAAATACCTCAGCGGTATGAAGAAATTTTTGCATTTGCTGAAAAACATAATTTAAAACTTCATGAATTTTCCTATGAGATGGGAATCAATGAAAATGTGATTGACCAGATTGAGGATTATATTGTGCAAATTCAAATTCCCATTAATTGACAACCAGATAAATAACGTCTATAACAAATTTATTACACATATAAGAATTAAGGAAAGATATGAATGAGTAATTTGCCACAAGTTTCTGAAGCTGAATTCGAAGTTATGAAAATCGTATGGAAACATGCACCGATCAGCACCAATGAAATAACTGATAAATTATTGCAAACCACAAGCTGGAGTCCGAAAACGATACAGACTTTAATCAAAGGGGCTGTCGCACTAAGTAATTAATGCGCAGCTTCTTTTCTATGCAAAAAATAACTGCCAGACCTCGAAAGAATCCGGCAGTTGGTGTAAAATTAATGTATGACCAAACACATTAACTTACAGAAAAATTATAGCCTAAATCAAAGCGGATATCAATTAAAACTTCCGCTAAATATTGAAACGATCATTCCGGAGGATGATTCTGTGCGGTTACTGAGTCAGTTTGTGGAGGCGATGGATTTGACTGACTTATATTCTACTTACGAAAGAATAAATTCAGTATCCCCAAGAACTCTTCTGAAGATTGTGCTTTACTCTTACATGAATGGGGATTATTCTTCCCGTTCCATGGAGCTTAACTGTAAAAGAGATATCAATTTCATGTTTCTTTTAGAAGGCGCGCCTGTTCCTGACCATGCAACATTTGCACGGTTCCGGAGCATTCATTTTGCACCTTGTTCTAAGCGGATCCTTGCCGAAATGTCCAATGCGCTTTTTGACTTGGGAGAAATTTCAGGTGAAACGATTTTCATTGACGGCACAAAAATCGAAGCGGCCGCAAACAAATACACGTTTGTCTGGAAGAAAGCCGTAACCAAAAATCAGACAAAGCTTTTGATAAAACTTGCTGATTTTGTGGCGGAGTGCGAACAGCTCTACGATTTAAAGATTGTTTATGGCGACACCGTAAAAATGAAGCATGTAAAGAGACTCCGCAAGAAGCTTTATGCCCTCAAACAGGCTGAAAACGTGGTCTTTGTTCATGGCATTGGGAAAAGAAAAACGCCGCTTCAAAAGAGCATTGAAACCCTCGAAGATTATCTGTCCCGGCTCAAAAAATATAATCATCAAATACATATCTGCGGCGGACG
>ERZ778511.208-NODE-208-length-57499-cov-9.798935_pt1 | contig 57499 bp, 71 predicted proteins | sample MGYA00510347_ERZ778511 | MGnify/ENA primary metagenome ERZ778511 (study PRJEB29527, sample SAMN07138967) | mouse gut metagenome | material: feces | host: mouse | place: China:Nanjing | collected 2016-01-25 ...
TCTGCATCCAGCCATTCCGGAACCAGCCTTCCGCCAGTTACCTCAAGGATATCTTTGTACCTCTGAGAACCTTTGCATTTCTCTTTGATTTCGATTGTGTCGCCAGCTTTAATCAGGTAAGACGGAACCTTCACCTGTTTGCCATTTACCATAATATGCTTATGGCCAACAATCTGCCTTGCCTCTTTCCTGGTCCTTGCCAGCCCTAAACGGAACACTACATTATCCAGCCTGCGCTCTAACATAATCATCAGGTTCTCACCTGTCATGCCTTTCATCCTGTCAGCTTTCAAATAGTAGTTATGGAACGGTTTCTCCAACACTCCGTAAATGAACTTTGCTTTCTGTTTCTCCCTTAACTGAAGCCCATATTCAGACACTTTCCTGTTTGCTCTTTTTAACTGCCTTTTGGACTTCTTATCTATTCCTAAATAAATTGGGTCCAAACCAAGGGACCTGCATCTTTTGAGAACGGGAACTCTATTTACTGCCATCTTAACTTATACCTCCTAATCAGACTCTTCTACGTTTGGGCGGGCGGCATCCATTGTGAGGTACCGGGGTAACATCCTTAATGCTTGTCACTTCCAAGCCGCATGCCTGGAGCGCACGGATTGCCGCTTCCCTTCCGGAGCCTGGTCCTTTTACCATAACATCTACTGTTTTCAGGCCATGCACAAGGGCTGCCTTTGTAGCTGTTTCTGCTGCCATCTGTGCAGCATATGGAGTAGATTTCCTTGAACCTCTAAAACCAAGACCGCCTGCACTTGCCCATGATAAAGCATTTCCTTCAGCATCTGTAATTGTTACGATTGTATTGTTGAAAGATGACTGAATGTGCGCCTGTCCACGTTCAACGTTTTTCTTTACGCGCTTTTTTGTCACTTTTTTTGCAGTGTTTTTCGCCATATCTAAACTAACCTACTTTCTTCCAAAATAATATTGATTGCTCTGCTATTAATTGTAATTCTGTTCACTAAGCTCAGGCTGCGCAAATCCGCTTGCCATCACAAAATGATCTATTTTTTCTTATTCGCAACTGTTCTCTTAGGACCTTTTCTGGTTCTTGCATTCGTCTTTGTATTCTGACCACGAACTGGAAGCCCTTTCCTATGACGAATCCCACGATAACATCCAATTTCCTGTAATCTCTTAATATTTAAAGCGATTTCTCTTCTCAAATCACCTTCTACCATTTGAGTCTGGTCGATCACTTCACTGATTCTTTTCACTTCTTCGTCTGTCAAATCTCTGACACGAGTATCAGGACTTACTTTAGCTTCTGCCAGGATACGGTTAGAGCTTGCTCTTCCGATGCCATAAATATAAGTTAATCCTATCTCAACACGTTTTTCTCTTGGTAAATCTACACCTGCGATACGAGCCATGTGTGTCGTACACCTCCATAATCTTCTAATCTTTTCTCCATATCGGATCTTTTCCATTCTGCCGCCTGCCTCTGACAATTCCAGTATTTTCCATCTGCAAACGGCAAGCTCAGGCATATCTGCAACAAAATCTGCCTTAAACACGAAAAACAAACATATGCAGCTGCGGTTGCTCGCCCTGAAATGAGTGCATATCTCTGTTCTCTGTCAAATATCTTGTTCTGTACATTTTTCCCGGATTCCCTCGGTATCAAAAAACCCGAAAACAGCCGCACACGCTGGTTATTATGAATAATGAAACGATTCCCTGCTGTTTAACAACAGTTCCTGGTGTTTCACTACAGCCGCACATAAAAATTTGTTAAGTGTTGTATCTCATCCCTGTCTCTGTTTATGTTTTGGATTCTCACAGATAACCCGGATGCTTCCTTTTCTCTTAATAATTTTGCATTTTTCGCAAATAGGTTTTACGGATGATCTTACCTTCACAGCAGTTCCTCCTTTCTACTGTTTGTACAAATATTTTTGTATCTGTCTCTGCATATTTTTGTATGCAAAACAACTCGCTCCAAAAGCGTTCACTTGGCATTATAACATTTATATTTAGAAAAATCAAGGGGTTTGGAAAGTTTTCTCGTAAACTTAGTCGAGTAGACATATCACTTACGAGGTATGCCCCTCACAGAACCCAACGTACGACTATCCCTCACCGGGCTCTTTGCAAAACGAATTATTCTACAACTAGTTTCTTATCATCTGATACCGGAAGTTGCTCAAGTTTTGGATGTTGTCCGTGATTCCATAGTAATGGTAATATCCAACAAGAATCTCATTCAATTTCTTTATTATGGCTTTCAGAGACTTTCTCCTCATGTCCCGAATCAGACGATGGACTTCTTTGCATTTCTTTACAAATTTCTTCCTACTGGTTTTCCTCTTCACCTGGAATTTACCGTTCCTTCCATGGAAATAGTAATGTGTAAAACCCAGAAATGTGAAAGTCTCCGGCTTTCTGCCCTTCCTTTCACATCTTTCCTGTGCATATCTTCCAAACTATATGATCCTGATTTTACTCTCCTCCAGGGTCACCCCGAAGTGTTCCATGCTGCTTTGCAGATGTTTATAGAATTCCTCCGCCTCTTTCTTATATTGGAAGCATGCTACAAAATCATCCGCGTAGACCACCAGTCCGCCGTATCCTTTCAGCTTCAGTTCCTCACATTCCTTGAACCACCATACCAATACATAGTGCATGTAGATATTTGCAATTACGGGCGAACAGATTAACCCTTGCCTGGAGCCCTCTTCTGCTTCCTCGTATTGGTAATCCTTAATGATTCCCACTTTCAGCATCCGCCTTACCAAACAGATGATATTTGGGTCTTTGATGTGCGATTCTATAAATCTGACTGCCCATTCATGGTCTATGTGGTCAAAAAATCCTTTAATATCTGCGTCTAAGACATAATTGGTGGGGCGTATTTCTAACATCACATTTAATTTGGGGATTGCTTTATGGCATCCCCTCTTTGGAAGGAATCCCATCATTTCATCGTAGAACTGAGGTACAAACACCGTTTCCAAAATCCTCCTCAATGCTTCCTGTACCAGTCTGTCTTCATAGCAGTTATGTATAGCGGTCTGGTCTTTCCATTTTCTTTCGGTATTTCCACCCGCCTGGCCAGCCGTAGCTGATACGATTTCTTCTTCAGCCTTTCCACTAATTTCTCAAGGCTTTCTTCCAGATTCCGGCTGTATTCTTCTTTGGTCACGCCGTCGATTTCTACAGCCTTCTCTCCGTCCATCTTTTTGTAACAGTCTTCCAGTATTTCTTTGTCAATCAGATGTCCGATGGACGTAAATACCATGTCCAGGTTTTCGCTTGACAATTGTGATATTCTTGCCGATTTCGTTTCTATTGTTTCTCCTATCTCTGGGTATAGACAATGTTTCCTCTTTGATATAGTTTTGCATAGCAGAGATGTGAGGCACACCCCTCTCTCCGCTTCTCTCCAGTGGCATTCCCCACCTTCTACGGTACTGTCGGGTATCCGACTACCCATATCCCTTTTGCTGCACTCCTTTCGTTGATTCGCATACCGCTCCTTTACACTTAAGTGCGGACAATACAGGTTCTCCAACAGTTGACGCAATGTCATTGTATGGCATGACTGGCGTTCCAACACCGCAATGCTGTGTGAAATCTCACCCTAATGATAAACACGCATGTTACCTTCCGCAAAGTAAACAGTGTTAGCGCGCTGGACCTGTGATCTCGGTGCTAAATTCGCCCTGTAGCCCTACCACCCAACTTCCTACGCTTAGCCTGATATTGTTGCTAATACAGCCCCAAGGTTTGCTACCGGTGATGTGGTTAGCATCTTACCAGATGGGGTTTCCACCCATGAAATATTGTGCCCTTCTGGGCTCACTAACAGTTCAGTCTTCCCGTTTTACAGAGGTAAAAAGCTAAATTGCTACGATATTAACAATATATGTTCTCTTTCCCTTTCCCCTGTGCTGCAGACGTCTTTATTTATTCTCCACTACGTACTCACTTAATCTTTTCAGGAAATCTAACGTCCCCTCCTCCTTATCTGCAATATTGCCTGACAAAGATATAATTCCATTTTTTTCAAATACGCTTTTCTGCACATAATTAGGAGTCGTTGTAAAAATATAAGAATGTTTTCTCTCCCCTATATTACCCCTATCTTCTTCCGTCCTGATATTCTTCCATCTTTTTTGCGCCAAATACAGTAGCAGCTTTATATTAATATCCGACAAGCTATAACCTATGAACAAAATGGAATATTGAAGCATATCTGCTTGAAGCTGTATATCCATAAAATTCTGAAAGTCCATCCGCTCAAAATATTGGCTTTCTGACAATACAATTGCTCCTTCTTCTTTCACGTCCCCATGGAACTTCATAATCCTTGTTTTTTGAGGGTTGATTTTCTCCATATCAGAAATCTTAGAAACCACGACACTTTTATCTTCCCCCTGCATTGCATAATATTGCTCAATCAAATGGTCATAATTCGTTGTGTAAATGATCGGAAAATCCAGTTCATAGATTTTTTTATAAATTTGAGAATCCCGAAGTTTGGTTTGGATTGTTTCGTTATCCTCTACATCAAATGTCTCTTTAACGTTCTCATATATTCCCACGTCATCTGCATATTCAGCCAACATCATAAAATTTCCATATCCTTTAAACAGATCACTATCAATTCCCTTTTTTACGCCAATCTGTTCAATCAATTTATCCCATGCGGGCAAACCTACCGAAGCAGAAATCCCCGCTCCAACAAACAAAATCACCTTTTTATCTGCTATTAGCTGCGCCAGCTTTTCCATTTCTTCCTGATCATCCCCACAAAAAAGGGACTGATTCGCATTCTCTATTTTGCTCTTTAACGCATCCCAGGCTTTTTTTCTCATGGAACGCTCATTTTTCTTTTCTCCCATTTCAGCATACGTCTGCTTACCTGGATTATCTTGAGAAGGAATAAATATCACGTCCCAATCAAACCCATCTACAACTGCTTCTTCACCACGGATAATTTCCCCTTCTTCACATCCACTTTCAATATAGATTTTTTTTCCATCACAAAACCCCAGTATTGACTTTACTTCCGCATCGTAGTTATTTTCTGTTCCACAAAATTTTATAATTCTTTTGTAACCCATTTTAGAATAAAAATTCCTAGTTTGTAACCCCGGAAGTTCACCAAATGCATTTATCTTTAATGCAGTATGTTCTACTAACACTGGACGCTTTATTTTTTCAAAAGCAGCCAACACCTTTTTCTTAACAAGCTCCGTATCATCCTCTATCTGCAATTCAGGAATATCTTCTATTTTCTTTTCCAGCACAAAACCTGGCAAATCAAACATTTCCCTCAATTCATTGTACTTCTTCTCCTGATTTGTCAAAAAATATATTTTCTTCTGTTCTTCTATCATTTTCATTCCTAAAATTCCCCTTATCCCTTACTGTATATGTAACCTCATTATTTGCAAAGCTTAAATGAATCCCCAGTTTCCTAACATTATCAATCCACTGGTAGATCATCATACGATTGTATTTACTCTTGCCATTTTCATCCTTCGCCTTTTCCAAAGCCAGCGCGAGCAATGCATACTCATTTTCCAGATATGTAGAAAAAATCCCTTGGTCATCCGTATTCACGCAAACCGGAATCTGTGGACAGCGTTCCAATTCCTCCTGCGAAGCGGTCAGCCCAAGATTATAAAAATCAAAAATAGGATGTCTATCATACCGCTTAAATATCCCTATCAAATAATTAGAGGACGGATTTGTCTCAATCCCAATTCCCAGCCTGCTAATCCACTTCCTTAATCCATCCTGTACTACTTTTATGCATTGGACCATCTCATAGCTTACTTCTTTTTCAATAATTTTGCTCCCTTCTATTTTGCTGCTACCGCAATAATGATACAGATAATATAGGTATGCACATTCTGGGTTGTACCTGCTTCGGTAATCAACTGGATAGCGTCTGTTCACAGCATACCTCTCCCACTCTGACATATCATTTGGCTCTTGGAAATAACCGTTTATATAACATTTTGGGGCATCTCCCCTCAGTTTCCAAGCAGCATAATAAGCTGAAATACGAAAAGAAAAATGACTGTTGCAATACCCTTCCACCACTGTCTCGTTTTCCTGCCGAAAATATTCCCGTGCGGCCTTTATCATGGCATAGAAAAAATCATCACAAATAAAATTACCATAAATTAATCGAAAATATTTATTGTATTCCTGCTCCAAAAAAATCAACAGCTCGTCATAACCACGTATTCCAAATTTTTTAATCCGATAATATAACCAAACAACATTATCCAAATAATCCTGTTGATTAATCAAGATTTTATATTTCTTTATTTCATAATATTCCTGTACATCAACTCCTAATGACAAAGCATGCCCAATTCTTGAGCCACATCCTAACCCCAGAAAGTACACTGCTTCATCTACAGCCCGTAGCCCATCTACCATATCCAAATAATCTTCCCCTATATGGTATGTCAGTAACAACTGGGTTACACGCTTAGCACCTTTCTCATTCCCGCCGTCCATGTTCTTCCATGGGAGAGGCGCTATATGGGGCGCCATATGGTTCCCTAAATATCGGTAAGCCTGGGCAAATACTTCTGGTCGGCATCCAATTTCTTTGGCACAAGCGTCAATCCCCCGCAAACGCACCGCCTCCTTTGGATACCGTTCCCTGAATCTTGCAATTGCAATAGCCTGTTTTCGCAGACTCATCCGCTTGCTGTAATGCCTACATATAATATCACTATGTAAGGAATCCTCTTCATCCTTCTCCTTTATAAAGTGGAACACATAGAAAAACCGTTCCTTTAATTCGCTCTCATTTTTAAATATCCCTTCTATCTTCTTAATATAATTCCGATCCTTTTCCGCTGTATCCTTCGGTGAAATCCTAGCTTCTAAATAAGAAATATTTTGGTTAATAATGGTTCCCTGTAAAGCCAGTTTTAGATAATAACGTTCAAATTCTGTATCTTCAATAAAATCTTCTTTCCGGTCTTGGTATTTAGCAAAATTATCAAACCCTATATTGCTGTTTGTCTGCACCAATTCTGCGCGAATCGTAGACTTTATCACAAGATATGTATAAAATAAGTTAAAGTATCCCCGAAACTCCCCATCTTTTGCAAATACCTTTTGGAACATGGCATACAAAAACCATCTTTCCCCTGAGAGAATACTGTTCACATCATTGTCCAGTCCAGCATGGCAGTAATCTCCATTCAACGCATAGTCCAACGTCTCTTTATACTTTCCTTTTAAAGAACGGAAATACGAAATATTACTCTGTAACTCTTCTCTACAAAACAATATGCCATCTCTCCCCTGAAGCAAGGTAAACACCATTCTCTCTGTCTCATCCTCAAATTTCCGCCAGTCCTCCCATCTCATTTCTTCATCCCTGGAATATTTATTCCCTAACCCAGACATGTCAAAAACATTTCCCGTCAATTTTGAAAATAGAAAACACCGGATCAACGCTGCTTTCAGATATGCAATATACAAATGTTCCTCATCCGATCCTGTGTAATAAATTGCCGACAGCCGTTTATCACTATATGACTCCAATAAACTACGGAAACGTTTACTGGTAACACAATTCATCATACTAATCCAAGAAAGGGGAAATTGTGGAGCAGACCCTTTTAAATGAAAATGGTTATCTGCCATCCCCTGTGACAGCACCCGATTGAGATAACTGTTATTGTGTCGTATTACAGGCCTCCAGGAAAAACTTCTCCTTGCATTTACGTACCGCTCGTCTTGAAAAGCAAAAAAAGCGGTAGAGAAAATATCCTCTCCCAATTCATGGGAAAGCATTCGCCATCGAAGAATATTTTCATATTTGCAGACAGGTTCCCCATCCTCCTCCTGGAGAACCCTTACTGCAAATATCAAAATCGCATCAAATATACTAAAACATTCTTCCCTATCTTCTTTTTTTACTTCACGTCCCCTTACATAAGCAGTCTCCTTCTCATAATCATTGCAAATATAAGAGAACATATTCTCTAATTCATCATTACTATAATACTTTACATAATACCCAAATATTTTTACAAAATCAGCTTTTGTAATTTTATTATATTGGATTCGCCCGCTTAATATTTCCCGTGACGGTATTTTGCTTAATACAATACTCAGTACTGAACGTAGATTATCCATACTATTCTCCCCACTCTTCTGGCCACTGTGGAGACGTAGGAACCGTACTGCTCCTAATACTATTATAAAGCATATCTAAAAAATCCTGTTCTCCCTGCAATATTTTTTTAATTATGGGATGCTGTTTATAATTTTCAGCTTGCTCTTTGTCATATTTTTCAAGGCACTCCTGTATTACAGAAAAAAATTTTTGGATTTTTATGCAAACGCTATGTTTTCCTACCCCTTCTCTCCTTCCATCTGCCAGATATAACTGGGCTCTTTTTCCTGTTTCAATCAGAAATTCAACACTTTCCAACGGGATGATAGATTCAAACATTTCCTCATGGAAAATTGATATCTCTTCATTCACTTTTAAGGCAATCTTCTCCCTCTCCCCTTCTTCCAATTCCGCCCCTGTGCACAGTATGCTTGGCAATGCCTGGATAAACTTCCGTGCCAGGCATAAGGTATCCGCCAAATTCACAAATGGATTTGATAAGCAAAACAACCCTTCTAATTCTTCTGTCGCTTTAAGTTTCTGGCTAGCATCATATATCTCCCATATATCTTCCGTTTGCATGGCCCCTCGTCCTTGCAGACGGTAAAATAATAATAGTAATTGATAATTCACAAGCTGTTCTTTATTTTTTTCTAAAAACTTTTCAACTCCCCTGAAACTCTTCTTCCCAGTTATTCCATGTTGAAACGAAAGGTTCAGCGCTTCCCCAATTTTTTTAAATGTATAATAACCTATTGGATAAAATAGCGTATCCCTATCATTATCTCCACTCATAAGCGGAACCATTCTTTCTTCCCATATTCCCCACATCCCATCAGAAAAATACTGGCAAAACCTCTGGCTGGCCTGAATCCTTTTTTCTCCTTCTAACCACTTCATATCTGCACGGATTTCTGCAAACATTACCGTAAAATAGATGGAAATCAATGATGCCAATGCCTGCTCTTGCATTGTGCCTTGATTCAGCATTAAAATTATTTCCAAAAGGGAATCTTCTTTCTGCCATTCCTTCAATAATCCTCTGGCAATTAAACTTTCTTTTATCAGCCTCACCTGGCCGTCAGGCTCCAACAAATCAGCCGTTTCAAAAATTTTATCGTCATAAAAATCCAAATATCTTTTTCTCAAAACAGGAAACTCTTCATTCCAAAACCATTGGAAATTTTTCTCACAGATATCTTTCTCTGAAATATCATTTAACGCCGATAACCTTCTGGTCCGGATAATCCAAGTGCAAAGCTCACGCAATGTATCCGGTGTTAGATAATAGAGACATTTTCCTTCCGGCATAAACCCAGCGCCAAAATAGCTTATCATATCTTCCCGGATGATTTCTTTCAAAGTACCTTCCTGCCCTGGGATTTTCTTTTCCCCACCCTGATATTTCACTACAATTTGTTTCCCGTTAAAAAATTTCCATTTCTCTCCTGATTGAAGCACAACCTGGCGTTGGAACGGAACTATCTTCTCCAGATATTCTCTGGATAACCTTGTGATATATCCTTTTGTATCACTGAAATCCTTTATCTTTTCAAGTTCAGCCATATAATGGTTATTACAGATTTTTTCCAACTGCTCATAATTAGCCGACAATAATACAATAATATTCGGCCCCATAAAATATTTCCGTATCTGATCCAGCAACTGAAACCCATGCTTTATATTCATATCCAAATCATCAATCGAAATCACCAAGAAATGATTATCCCTGCCAATTTTCCTTTCCGCTCCCGGATATTCCATAATATCCAAAAAATGCATCACCAATTCCTGAAAAGCACATTTCAAATTCCAGGTCAATGAAAGGTTCTGTAATGTCTCCATAAATGCATCGTTATCTTCCTGCATAATATCTGATTTACTTCTCACATTCTTCAAGTTCTCATATACCTTGCTGAACCACATGTAAATCTGCCGTTTTTTATAATCATAATCTTCGGCTCTCCTGATTCCGCTATTCCCGTAGCTTCTCCGTTCCTCATCCTGCCACTTTTTCATCATCTTTGACAGCACACTGCCCAGAATATCCTCTTTTTCATCCAAAGTAGAAGCATCAATATATTCCAACCCGGTAAACATATATTCGCTCTGGCCCATATAAAATTCTTTGTTTCCTGGCTCGTCACGCAAAGAAGCAAACTTCCTATAATAATCCTTCAAAAATTCCACATAAGAAAGCATAACAGAAGTCTTTCCCGTTCCTCTGTCTCCTGTGAAAAAAATAATATTATAAATTTGCTCCAAGTTACGGATCTCCGTCCCCGAACTGCCTGCCTTTTTATTTTTTTCCTGTAGCTGCATGTTATCTTCTACAATTTCTTTTGTGATTGCACTGGCTTCTTTGTATGCCTCATAAGAAACAGAGGTTCGGAATTTATCCATTTCTTCATATTTAATATCCCGCAGTTTCCCAACTTCTAAAGTTATCTTTCCGTCTTCTTTCTTAATATCTATTTCTTCACCCTTTGTATTTATACTCATCTTTTTTCTCCATATAATTAATTATTCACAAAATTATCTGATATCTTTTTTGAAATCTCTCTTAAAATCTCTCTTTCTCTTTCCCGTCCATGCTCTTCCCCAAACATACAGCGAGACAAATTCTGAAAATCTCTCCTGTCAAGTAAATGGTCCTGCAAGTCTTTTAGCTCATCTTCAAATCGTTTCAACAAGGCAGCATCGTTGATATTCATCCAGATCAACCGGATCATCTGTCTTAAAACTTTGTATTCATACTCTATGCCACGTACCGAAATGCTATTTTCTCCCGTTATTTTCCTTGTTTCCCTTCTGATCCGTTCATAGAGGCTCAACGCCCTCATCCATTCCCCCTTTTCATTATAATGTATGGCTAGCTTATACATTGAACGGTAATTATTCCTATTACGCCTCAAAGACTCTTTATAATACTCTATAGCTCTTTCATATTCCCCATAAAGCTTTTCATAGATATGCCCTATTTCATACGAGACCCCAGAGTCCACCTCTCTTCGCTCCACACTATAGTAATAACTCAACGCAAACTTTTCTTCAATCGGACTTAAATCGCATATCTTTGCCGCCAACATACATAAGGACGACACCCACCCCCTTTCTTGAGACAAATCTTTGCACCTTTGCAACATTTCCTCGCTTCTTTCTATCCTTTCATTAATACTTTTTGCCATTACTCCATAAAGCATATAGTCGCAATATATTTCCATAAACTTATGGTTCCAGCTATCCTTATACTTAGAAACCTGCAATTTCTTTCTTACCTTTTTACATGTTGTCACTATCAAAAAATCCCATATATAATTCTCCTTATACGTGATTCCGTGATACAGCCAGGCTGCCCCCCAGAATTGTTCTTCCATAAATATCTGTAGTAACTCCTCCATGACCGTGCACTCACTGGGTTCTTTAAAAATTTCTTTTATCAATTCTCGAAAGCTCTTTTCAGACCACCTCCACTCAAACTCTACAATGTCTTTCCTATCTGAAAAACGCCAGAAAACAGCGCTGCTTCTTACCAGATACACATGGCCATCATCATATGGCCTTATATAATTTCCCTCATTCCTGCCCAAAATTGATAAATGCATCTCTGCACCTTTGTCTTCTTTCGTCTCTGGATACTCCATTAGCCATATTCCAGTCATCTGGAAAAAGTATTTTAGGAAACAATACTCTGTCGATTCACTTTTACTGTAGGAAATCCATATTCTATCCATTATTTCACTCCATTATTTTTTCTTCACTCTTATCGTGGAAGAATAACGCCACCTTCCACATCATAAAATCTTTCATTTCTTTTTTCATACTCTGCTTTTACTTTTTTGCTGCCTAAATAATTCTGCGCCAATTTCATTCAAAAAATCTCTGAACTAGATAGCCTATGTCCAAAGCCAAAACAACATTCACTTGGATAAATTTTTATAATTTTAGAAACTGGATTTTTCCATGAAAACCGTTAAAGATAGTATGGGCCATTCGTTTTCCCATACTATTGACATGCTTTCTACATAACGAGCCGTTCTCATTATCCCCCACCTTTTACCCCTAAATACATTTCCTACCTTCCCATTTACATATCTTTCTTTTATTCTATCTTACTGATACTCCTTTTGCAAGTTTTTTCTTACAACAATTTTCACTCCTAAAATGAAATTTTAAATTCCACCGTCCCCTTATGCGATGGAATTTACTCATGCACAGTTGATATTTACTCTTTCATAAAAAAGTGTTATGTTTATCTCTCCTTCTAATAGCAGTAGAAGGAGGAACACTATGAGTAAATATATTCCTGGTAATCAAAAACATCTTACTCTCAATGACCATATCTACATTGAAAATGAACTGAACAAAGGGACAACCTTTAAAGACATTGCCCGTTTTCTTTGTAAAGATCCTACCACCACATCTAAAAAAGTGAAGTCCCACCGTCTATCTGACTGGTATCACAAAGGAACTTTTTATAATGCCCACAACTTCTGTATCCATCGTTATCACTGTAGGAAAACGAATGCCGATGGAAAGATTATCCTGTGTGGTATGAAATGCACTTCCTCTCCCACCTGTAACCAGCCCTGCAAAGACTTTGAAAAAGAGCACTGCAGCAGGTTGGATAAGGCCCCTTATGTCTGTAATGGCTACACGAAGAAGATCAATCATTGTACGATTGCTCACAAATACACTTACAATGCCCAGTTTGCAAACAGAAAGTATCAGGAAAAGCTCCGGGACTCTAAAACCAGAATCAGCATGACCAAACGGGAGCTGTATCAAAAGAACAAGATCATTTCTCCATTGATTGAGCAAGGACAGTCACCCTATCATATCCTGGTCAACCATCCGGAATTAGATATGTCTGTCCGTACCATGTATTCCTATCTGAATAAAGGACTGTTTATCGCACGAAACATTGATCTGAAACGCAAAGTCAGTTTCAAACCAAAGAAGTGTCACAAAACACAGATTACCAATCTGGCAGTTTTTACCAACAGCCTATACACCGACTTCTGCTGCCTGAAGCTTCCCTTATATGTTGAAATGGACACCATCCATTCCTCAAGGGAGTCAAAGAAAGCCCTGTTGCCTATGTTTTTCACTAGGGAAAAGCTTTTCCTTACATTCCTCATGAACCGATGTACCGAAGGTGCCGCACGCCTTGTATTTGACCGTCTGGGAAAGCGCATGGGCACCTATGAATTTGCCTCCATATTCGAATATATCCTGACTGACCGCAGCTCAGAATTCGGTGATCTGGTCGCATTGGAAATCGGTGTGAATGAAATACAGCACTCGAGCATTTATTACTGTGATCCTATAAAGAACGGACAGAAAGGCGGACTGGAACAGGCACACACTATACTTCGAATGATCATTCCCAAAGGAACCCATTTTGAGTTCCTTACCCAATGGGATGTAAACCTGATTGTGAACCATATTAATTCAACTCCAAGGGAATTCCTCGGTGAAAGGACACCGTACCGTATGGCGCTGGAAACACTTAGCGAAGAGGCACTGAAAGCATTTCAGCTTAGAACGATTGAACCTGACCAGGTCAATCTGACACCTAAGTTGATCCGCTTTAACCACTAATCAACTATCTCAAAAATCTGATGTCGGGCTGAAAGTAAACTTTTCACATTTTTTAAATGTGGTCAGTGGAATTCAGTCTTGCACACTGATTCTCAGTGGCCTGTTTGCCATGCCTAAAAACAAAGAATTTTTTGAGAAGTTGGTTTAACCTCAATTATTCATGAGCATATAGAAATGCTTGATACTAAAAAACCTTGAACCAGTTCCCTTGAACCCAATCGAATTATCCACAAAAATGGACGGACTTCCCCCTTGGAATCCGATTGAGTTATTTTGAACTGTCAAGGTACGTTAATAGCTGCTATTCCAATTGTACATTCAGCTACCGGATATTCTCCAGTGTCCTGTAGAATTCTTTTTTATTTGGACAGCTGCTGCATAGTTTGAATGTGATATATCTTGCTGAACGGACTGCTCTTGCAGCAATCTTTATCAGCTTTAAACGAATGGTATCCACCTGCTGCTTTCGCATATTTGCAGGAAGTGCCAGCCGCCTGAACCAATTGAATAAATTGTAGGCAAGCATGTGAAGCCGCATGCGGTTGTCCTTTACTGCTTTGGAATGACTGCTGACAGCAGCAAAGTCAAATCCACCTTTGCCCTCTTTTATGAAATTTTCCATCCTGCCACGCACCAGTAAAACTGGATGATCTGATAAGGTTCCATATCCATGCTTGTAACGATAAAGGTGTACATGTGCGTCATCTGACCGTATGGTTTTTCGATTTTGAAAACCACGCGTCTTCGATAATCCCAGGAGCCGACCTAATACAGGAATTCACCATAAGTTACAGCATAACTGTTCTGATCCTCTCTGGCTGTTTTGTACAGATGTACCCGAAATCTACACTTCCCTTTGTAAAGGTAAAATGCGTATCCAAGGTATTTTACCTTGCTGATATGTGCCACGCTTGTTTTCCTTCAGTTCACCTTCTGAAAAAGTTTCCCCTCAATAAACGGAATGATGTTTTGCAGGGTTCTTTCTGCATTCTTTCTGCTTTTACAAAAAATCATCCAGTCATCCGCATACCGCACAAATCTGTGCCCTCTGCGTGCCAGTTCCTTATCCAAGTCATTCAGCATGACATTGCTAAGCAATGGACTTAACGGTCCGCCTTGTGGCATTCCTGTTTCCGTCTTTCCAAACACCCCTCTGCTGATAACCCCTGCATTGAGGTATTTGTATATCAACGATATTACCTTCCCGTCTTTAATGGTTCTTGATATCACTTCTATCAGCTTACTCTGGCATACCGTATCAAAGAATTTCTCTAAATCCATATCTACGACATACGCATATCCATCATTGACGTTCTGCTGACATTGTTTCCGTGCGTCATGCACACCTCTCTTTGGTCGAAAGCCAAAACTGTTTTTTGAAAATTGTTTCTTATAAATCGGAGACAGCACCTGTGTAATCGCCTGCTGAAATACCCTGTCGACTACTGTCGATATTCCTAGTTTCTCCTTTTGCTTCTTTAGGTATCTCTACCCCGCGGACTGGGTTGGGTTTGTATTTCCCGTCCCTTAACTGCTGGATTAGCTGCATTTGATTATTTCTGAGGAAAGATAGAAGTTCATCTACACTCATCCCATCCACACCACCTGCTCCCTTGTTTGATTTCACTTCCCTATATGCATTGTTCCGATTCGTCGGTTGTAAAATCTCCTCCAACAGCCTGTCCGTCTGAAAATCTGTGATGATGCGGTTGTTTTCAGCAATCCTCTGACAGGCGAACACTTCTGCATACTCTTTCGATTCCGTCGATACCATTTGCAGATAGTACTCAATATGAAGTTGGCTATCCTTACATCTGTCATTGGACTTCGACTTGATGTGCAGTCTTATCCCTAACTTTAGCCTGATGTAATTTCTGTTCGTCAGACCAGAGCTTTTCCTCCAGCTTTCTTCAGATTCCACCTCACGATCGGCACCCTTGCTCTTGGCTATACACTTGCCACTACCAGGGCATGTTACGGACTTTCACCAATTAGATTGCGCCCATACTGGGCGTACACAAAAAAGACAGAAAACGTTTCATTCCCTGTCTTTCTTTTTATTTTCTATAATACCTTTATTTATCTCTCCATATAATTCTTCCTTTTGTCAGGTCATATGGGGACATTTCAATGGTAACCTTGTCTCCTGGCAGAATACGAATAAAATTCATTCTCAACTTTCCGCTGATGTGTGCCAGAATTTGATGTCCATTTTCCAATTCCACCTGAAACATAGCGTTAGGTAATTTCTCAACTACTTTTCCTTCTACTTCGATTACGTCTGCTTTTGACATATTGTTTCCTCCTGATTTTTCATACCTGCTGGGTATTCCTGATACTTTTCTGATAAAGCTTAATGGCTCTTTTTATCTCTTCATTCCGAAAATTCTCCTGCATAAAGACTTCTGTAATTTCTTTCGGAAGCTTTTTAATCATCTGAATATGCTTTTTGTTCTTCTTTTTTGGTTTTTCCAAAGGCTTTAATTTCCCATCCGCCAGATAAACCCAATTGGCTTCTTCTTTTACAATTACATACATGTTGTCTTTGTCGTGACCAGATCTGGAAACTGCTAACTTTATATTCATCTATGCCTCCACATTTGTAAGGGATAAGATTTCAGGCTCCCCGCTTGTCACTAAAATCGTATTTTCGTAATGGGCAGATAAGGAACCATCCTGAGTAACAACTGTCCAGTTGTCCTCCTGCCATGCCACATCATAACGCCCTGCGTTAATCATAGGTTCAATTGCCAATGTCATGCCTGCCTTCAGCCTGACGCCTCTGCTCTTTTGTTTGAAATTCGGTATCTGAGGATCTTCATGAAGATGCGTGCCGATTCCATGCCCTACCAAATCTCTCACTACTCCATAGCCAAAGCTTTCTGCATAAGCGGCGATTGCATTTGAAATCTGATGTAGATGATTTCCTTCTTTCGCATATTTTATGCCTTCAAAAAAACTCTGCCTGGTCCTTTCAATCAACAATGCTGCTTCCTGGGAAATTTCTCCAATACCATGGGTTCTTGCTGCATCAGAATGGTAGCCTTTATAGATCACTCCGATATCCAAGCTCACAATATCTCCCTCACGGATCAGGCGCTTTTTACTGGGAATCCCATGCACCACCTCATTATTTACCGACACACACACAGACGCCGGATAGCCATTATAATTCTTAAAAGAAGGGATGCACCCATAACTTCTAATGATTTCCTCTCCTAGATGATCTACATCGTATGTAGACATCCCAGGCTTTAAGGATTTCCCCAGATTATCATGAACCTTCTCCAAAATTTTCCCTGCTGCCCGCATTAATTCGATTTCTCTGGCAGATTTAATTGATACTGACATTTTTACGCTCCTAAAATTTCCACAATGGCGCCAAATACATTTTCCATTGGCTGGGTTCCGTCTACAGTTTTTAAAATATTCTGTTCTTTATAATAATCAATTAAGGGCTGGGTTTGTTCATGATATACATCCAAACGTTTCTTTACTGTTTCTGGCTGATCATCATCTCTTAAAACTACTTTATTCCCACAACGGTCGCAAATACCTTCCACCTTGGTAGGAATCGAAACAATGTGATAAGTTGCACCACAATTTAAGCATGCACGTCTTCCTGACATCCGATTGACAATATTTTCATCTGGTACATCCACATCAATGGCATAATCCATCTTTTCATTGATTTTTGCAAGCGCTGCATCCAAAGCCTGTGCCTGGGGAATTGTTCTTGGGAAACCATCCAGCACAAATCCATTTTTGCAGTCATCTTGACCAATGCGGTCCATAACTAAATCACATGTAAGCTCATCTGGTACCAGAAGTCCCTGGTCCATGTATTCCTTTGCCTTCTTTCCAAGTTCTGTCCCTGCTTTCAAGTTCGCCCGAAAAATATCTCCAGTAGAAATATGTGGAATAGAATACTTATCCGCAATCTGCTTTGCCTGTGTTCCTTTTCCTGCTCCCGGCGCTCCTAACATAATAATTTTCATACTTGGCTCCTCCTTATTATTTCCGCTTTATGATGTATATTCGCTAATGTTTTCATCACCGAATATGATAGTAACCACTTCCGCACGCATGCGAAAGTGGCTGCATTTAAACTGGCATATCAATCATTTAAAAATCCTTTATAATAACGTACCAGCATTTGAGATTCGATCTGTTTCAGAGTTTCGATTACCACACCTACAATAATAATGATAGATGTCCCACCAAAGGATACATTTGCACTGAAAACTCCATTAAAGAAAATTGGAATCACAGCCACAATCATAAGTCCTACTGCTCCGATAAATACAATATAATTCAAGATCTTTGTCAAATAATCACTGGTTGGCTTTCCTGGCCTGATACCTGGAATAAATCCACCCTGACGTTTCATATTATTTGCAATCTCCAAAGGATTGAAGGTGATAGATGTATAGAAATATGCAAAAGCAATTACCAACACAATATACACCAACAAACCTATGCTGTAAACTGGATTCTCTGGATCACACCAGTAAGACTGGGACAATCCATGAAGAATTTTGCTTCCAATTCCGTTTCCATTTCCTTTTCCCATAATGGTAGCAATGATAACCGGGAACTGCATAATGGACTGGGCAAAAATGATCGGTATTACACCAGCAGTATTTACTTTCAAAGGAATATGTGTAGACTGTCCGCCTACCTGCTTACGTCCCTGAATTTTTTTACTATACTGTACCGGAATTCTGCGCTGACCATCCTGCAAGATAATAACGAATACAACTGTTACCAGAATTACTGCGAGAATTACTACTGCAGCAATAATTGCATTTCCTACATTTGGTGCATTTGCAATAAACTGAGTGTAAAGAGTCATCAAATCCTCTGGAATACGGGAAATAATATTGATTACCAACACAATGGAAATACCATTTCCCACACCGTGCTCTGTGATTCTTTCACCAATCCACATCAAGACTGCGGAACCTGCCGTCAGTCCTGTCACCATCATAATAACATGAGGTGCATCAAATTTATCCAAATATCCACCCCGGCCAAATCCAATTGCCATGGCAATAGACTGAATCAATGCAAGAGCAACCGTAACATAACGTGTAATTTCCGCTATCTTCTTCCTTCCATCTTCTCCATCCTTCTGCATCTCCTCTAGCTTGGGAATCGCAATTGTAAGAAGCTGCATAATAATGGAGGACGTAATGTATGGTGTAATGTTCAATGCAAACACTGACATCTGTTCAAAAGAACCGCCAGTAATTGCATCAAAGAAATTCAATGCATCCATTCCCTGGTTTGCAAACCAGTTGGCAATTACTTCGGCATTTACACCAGGAAGAGGAAGCTGTGATCCTATCCTGATGATTACCAACATTACTAACGTATAAAAAATACGGTTCCTGATATCCTTTATTTTAAATGCATTACGGAGTGTCTCCAGCATTAAACCACCTCTGCTTTTCCACCAAGAGCCTCAATCTTCTCTTTTGCACCTGCGCTGAAAGCATTTACTTGTACGGTAAGTTTCTTGGTAAGCTCACCATTTCCGAGAATCTTCACGCCATCTCTGGGGTTTTTCACAATTTTACGCTCTTTTAAAACTTCTATTGTTACAACATCATCGTTATTAAATACTTCCAGAACGTCAACATTAATTGCAACAATATCTTTGGAATTCCTGTTTTTGAATCCGCGTTTTGGAATTCTTCTGTATAATGGCATCTGACCGCCTTCAAAACCAGGTCTTGGCGCTCCAGAACGTGCTTTCTGACCCTTATGTCCCTTGCCTGCTGTCTTACCATTTCCCGAACCGTGTCCGCGGCCTCTTCTATAATCACTGTGCTTAGAACCTTTTGCCGGCTTTAAATTTGATAAGTCCATTTTGACACCTCCTTACGTTCTCTTAGATTTCTTCTACTTTCACTAAATGCTTTACCTGTCGGATCATCCCTCTAACCGCTGCATTATCTGGCATTTCTACTGTATGGTTCAATTTTCTTAAACCTAATGCTTCCACTGTCTTGCGATTTTTGGGAACAGCGCCGATTGCGGATTTTACAAGTGTAATTTTTAATTTCTCTGCCATTTTCCATATCCTCCTTAACCGAGTATCTCTTCTACAGATTTACCGCGGAGTTTTGCTACTTCTTCTGGAGATTTTAACTGTTTTAAAGCTTCAATTGTAGCAAGAACTACGTTCTGCTTATTGTTGGAGCCTAAAGATTTTGTACGGATGTTCTTAATTCCTGCCAGCTCACATACACTACGTGCAGGACCGCCTGCAATTACACCGGTACCTTCTGGAGCTCTTTTCAACAGTACAGATGCACCGGTATGTTTTCCAGTAATATCATGAGTAATACTGTTGTTATCATCTAATTTTACAGAAATCAGTTTCTTCATTGCATCTTCTTTTCCCTTGCGGATCGCTTCAGGAATTTCAGTTGCTTTGCCTAAACCTGCACCTACATGACCATTGCTGTCACCAACAACAACCAAAGCTGTAAAACGCATATTACGTCCGCCTTTCACAACTTTTGTTACACGTTTAATTGATACCACTTTTTCTGTTAATTCCAATTGACTAGCATCAATGATTGTACGTTTCATGTATTTGTCTCCTCCTATTAAAAGTTTAACCCAGCTTCTCTTGCTGCATCAGCTAAAGCCTGGACTTTTCCCTGATAGATATAACCGCCTCTGTCGAAGACAACCGTAGTAATGCCCTTTTCCAGCGCCCGCTTTGCAATCACTGTTCCAAGGTATGCTGCCGCTTCCACATTATTGGTTTTCTCCAACTCTGCTTTCACATCTTTCTGGAGTGTAGACGCGGAAACAAGTGTATGCTGCGCATCATCATCAATAATCTGTGCATACATATGATTATTACTTCTAAACACTGCCAAACGTGGCCTTTCAGCTGTACCGGAGAAACGATTGCGAATTCTTCTATGCTTTTTCAAACGGACTTCTGATCTTGATTTTTTATTAATCATTTTTTGTTCCTCCTTTAATTATTTTTTACCAGTCTTACCAACTTTACGCCGGATAACTTCATCAACATATTTGATACCTTTTCCTTTGTAAGGCTCAGGTCTTCTCTTGTCTCTGATTTCAGCAGCGTACTGGCCAACTTTTTCTTTATCAATACCGGAAACGGTAATTTTATTTCCTTCTACTTTGGATTCCAATCCTTCTGGATCAGTCATAACTACTGGATGGGAATATCCCAGATTCAGAGTTAAATCTTTTCCAGATTTTGATGCTCTGTAACCAACACCGTTTACTTCCAGTTCTTTGGTATAACCATTGGTTACACCTACTACCATATTATTAATCAATGTTCTGGTCAGGCCATGCAAAGATTTCATTTTCTTTAAGTCATTGGGCCTGGTTACAGTAATTTCAGAACCTTCTAATTTGATTTCCATTTCTGCTGGAAGGGTTCTCTCAAGAGCTCCCTTCGGACCTTTTACAGTCACATGATTATTTTCTGCAATATCTACAGTTACACCTGCAGGTACCGCGATTGGCATTCTTCCGATTCGTGACATGCCCGTACCTCCTGTAATTTATTTTTATATGCTGTGAGAGTTCCACTCGACTAACACGCTGTCTTCGCCAAAAGCAGGCTCGTCACCGCTAAGTCTCGGGAACGGCTTTCGCACTAAGTTCGATAACACCTCACTAAGTGCTCAATGCCTACCATACATAGGCCAGCACTTCGCCTCCTACTGCTAATTTTCTAGCCTGTTTATCTGTTATAACACCCTGATTGGTGGAAAGAATTGCAATTCCTAATCCTCCCAAAACTCTTGGTACATCTTCTTTGCCAGCATATACCCGAAGTCCTGGTTTCGAAATTCTCTTAAGACCTGTAATAATCTTTTCATTTTTATCTTTACCGTATTTCAAAGTAATACGGATTGTGTTAAAGCTGCCATCTTCCACAATATCATATTTTACAATATATCCTTCATCTACAAGAATGTCAGCAATTGCAACTTTCATCTTGGAAGCTGGAACATCAACTGTATCATGTTTAGCAGTATTTGCGTTACGGATTCTTGTAAGCATATCTGCGATTGGATCACTCATTGTCATGATATATTTTCCTCCTGTTATTTTCTTATAAGGAAGTTCCACTCGCTAAGCTCAACCTTCGCCAAAGGCTCGGTTTCACTAACCTCCTGGAACGACCTCGCACTAACCTTAAGCTGCGCTTAGCAGCTTGCTTTCGCTAAGTGCTTCCGGTCACCAACTTGCTTTCTTCACTCCTGGAATCTGTCCCTTATATGCTAATTCACGGAAGCAAATTCTGCAAATTCCGTATTTTCTCAAATATGCATGCGGACGTCCGCAAATTCTGCAACGATTGTATTCTCTGGTAGAGAATTTCTGTTTACGCTGCTGTTTCATTTTCATCGCTGTTTTTGCCATTGAAATTCCCTCCTTACTGTTTTGCAAATGGCATATTGAATTGTGCTAACAATTCACGAGCCTCTTCATCTGTCTTTGCTGTAGTTACGAAAATAATATCCATACCGCGGATTTTGTCAATTTTATCGTACTCAATTTCTGGGAAAATAAGCTGCTCTTTGATTCCAAGAGCATAATTTCCTCTTCCATCGAATGAATTTGGGTTCACACCACGAAAGTCACGTACACGAGGAAGTGCAAGATTGATTAAACGGTCAACAAATTCATACATTCTGTTTCCCCTTAATGTCACTTTACATCCGATTGGCATTCCTTCTCTGATCTTGAAGTTAGCAACAGATTTCTTTGCTTTCGTAACAACAGCTTTCTGTCCGGTAATAGTTTCCAGATCACTTACTGCTGCATCAAGGAGCTTCGCATTTTCTTTTGCTTCACCAACACCCATGTTGATGACTACTTTTTCAATTTTTGGTACTTCCATAACATTTTTATATTCAAACTTTTTCATCAGAGCATCTATAATTTCGTTCTGATAAATATCTTTTAATCTACTACTCAACTGAATGAACCTCCTCTCCTAAATTAGTCAATTACGTCGCCAGTGGATTTGGCAAAACGTACTTTCTTGTCGCCCTCCATCTTGAAGCCTACACGGGTAGCTTTTCCTTTGTGAACATACATTACATTGGAAACATGGATGGGCCCTTCCTGATGAACAATACCTCCCTGCTGGTTAGCCATACTTGGCTTTGTATGCTTGGTAATCATATTGATACCTTCCACCAGCACAGTATTCTTTTTCCTGTTTATTGCAATTACCTTGCCTTCTTTATCTTTATCTTTTCCAGCGATCACCTTTACCAGGTCGCCTTTTTTAATTTTTAATGTTGCCATAGACCCACACCTCCTATAATACTTCCGGAGCTAAGGAAACAATTTTCATAAACTGTTTTTCACGAAGCTCTCTGGCAACTGGTCCAAAGATACGGGTTCCTCTTGGGGTCTTGTCATCTTTAATGATAACAGCCGCATTTTCATCAAATTTAATATAAGAACCGTCTTTCCGACGAGCACCTTTTTTGGTCCGAACTACTACAGCTTTTACTACATCACCTTTTTTTACAACGCCGCCTGGTGTTGCATCTTTAACCGTAGCAGTGATGATATCTCCGATATTCGCATATCTTCTTGTAGAACCGCCCATAACACGGATGCAGAGTATTTCTTTTGCTCCTGTATTATCGGCTACTTTCAGTCTGCTTTCCTGTTGAATCATGCTGGTAGCCTCCTTTATTTCGCTCTTTCAATAATCTCTACAAGTCTCCATCTCTTGTCTTTGGATAAAGGTCTTGTTTCCATTACTTTGACAGTATCTCCAATTTTGCATTCATTGTTTTCGTCATGAGCTTTCAATTTATAAGTCTTTTTTACGATCTTGTTGTACAGAGGATGCCTTACATTATCTCTTACGGCAACTACGATAGTCTTATTCATCTTATCGCTTACAACAACACCGGTACGTGTTTTCCTAAGATTTCTTTCTTCCACGATTTTGCTCCTTTCCCATGGTTATACACTGGAAGTCCCTTTTACTAAGCGTTCAATGCCTCGCGCTCTTTCTCAGTGATGATCGTCTGAATTCTGGCAATATTTTTACGAACCTCTTTGATTCTTGCAGTATTATCCAACTGATTGGTTGCATTCTGGAACCTTAAATTAAAAAGTTCTTTTTTAGCAGCTACTAACTGTTCCTGCAATGCTGCTACGGATTCTTCTCTTAAATCTTTTACATAATTACTGGTTTTCATTTGATTCACCGCCTTCTAAGTCTGCCCGTGAAACTATTTTACATTTACAGGGTAATTTGTGTGTAGCAAGACGCAGCGCTTCCCGCGCTGTTTCTTCCGGAACACCGGAGATTTCAAATAAAACGCGTCCTGGTTTTACAACTGCCACCCAATATTCCAATGTTCCTTTTCCAGAACCCATACGAGTTTCTGCCGGTTTTGCAGTTACTGGTTTATCAGGGAAAATTTTAATCCAAACTTTACCGCCACGCTTGATATAACGTGTCATTGCGATACGCGCTGCCTCAATCTGATTGGATTTAATCCAGCAAGGCTCTGTGGATATAATACCGTATTCACCATTTGTAATTTTATTACCTCTTAACGCCTTACCTGCCATGGAACCACGGAACTGTTTACGGCGTTTTACTCTTTTTGGCATTAACATTATTTATCGCTCCCTTCCTTTGTTTCTTTTGTTGGAAGTACCTCGCCTTTGTAGATCCATACCTTAACTCCTACTTTTCCGTAAGTGGTATCTGCCTCAGCGAATCCATAATCGATATCTGCTCTTAATGTCTGAAGTGGAATCGTTCCTTCACTATAGAATTCGGTACGTGCCATATCAGCGCCGCCCAAACGTCCAGAAACGGAACTCTTAATTCCAAGAGCGCCTGCTTTCATACTTCTGCCCATGCAGGATTTCATTGCTCTTCGGAAAGAAACACGGTTTTCCAACTGCAAAGCAATATTTTCAGCTACCAACTGTGCATCTTTGTCTGGTTTCTTTACTTCTTTGATATCTACAATCAATTTTTTATCTGTAAACTTCTGGAGTTCTGCTTTTACTTTCTCAATCTCTGCTCCGCCTTTTCCGATTACCACACCTGGCTTTGCAGTATAGAGAATTACTTTCACCCGATCAGAAGCTCTTTCAATCTCAATTTTAGAAACACCTGATGCATATAATTTCTTTTTCAAAAATGTTCTGATATTATAATCTTCAATCAGTAAATCTGCAAAATCTGTTTCCGCATACCATTTAGAGTCCCAATCTTTGATAATTCCAACTCTTAAACCATGAGGATTCACTTTCTGTCCCATGTTTGCCCTCCTATCTTTCATCAAGCACAATCGTAATGTGGCTCATTCTCTTCTCGATCCTGTAAGCTCTTCCTTGTGCCCTCGGTCTAACTCTCTTCATTGTTGGTCCTTTATTTGCATAACATTCTGCAATGTAAAGATTGTCTACATTCATGCCGCTGTTATTCTCTGCATTTGCAATTGCAGATTTTAATAATTTCTCTATCAGGCTTGATGCATATCTTGGATTATATGCCAAAATCGCCAGTGCAGTCTGAACATCTTTTCCACGAATTGCATCTAAAACGAAACATGCTTTCTGAACAGATACACGGGCATAAGATAATTTTGCGGATGGCCTGGTATCCTTCTGTGCATTTCTTTCTCTCTTAATTTGACTTCTATGTCCCTTTGCCATGGATGAAACCTCCTTTCAGATTCTTTTAATTAACGAACTTTCGATTTCTTTTCGTCTTTTCCATGTCCACGGTAAGTTCTTGTAGAAACGAACTCCCCAAGTTTATGCCCAACCATATCTTCTGTCACATAAACCGGTACATGCTTTCTTCCATCATGTACAGCAAATGTATGGCCTACGAACTGTGGGAAAATAGTAGAACGACGAGACCAGGTTTTAATCACGCTCTTTTCACCTGCTGCGTTCATGGCATCTACTTTTTTCAATAAACTTGCATCAGCAAATGGTCCTTTTTTTAATGAACGACCCATAAATTCAACCTCCTAAATACGTTCCCGCTTTCGGGCAAATAATATGCCCTGCGGGTGTTCCTGTTATTTCAAAGCCCTACCGTCTCTTCTTCTTATAATAAGCTTATTGCTTGCTTTGTTTTTCTTTCTGGTCTTCAAACCAAGTGCAGGCTTGCCCCATGGAGTAGATGGGCCTGGACGTCCGATTCCAGTCTTACCTTCTCCACCACCATGTGGATGGTCATTCGGATTCATAACGGAACCACGTACGGTAGGACGGATACCCATATGGCGCTTCCGGCCTGCTTTACCAATTTTAATCAGGTTGTGATCTGTATTTCCTACAACACCAATCGTTGCTCTACAGATAATTGGCACCATTCTCATTTCACCAGAAGGTAATCTGAGTGTTGCATATTTCCCTTCTTTTGCCATTAACTGTGCACTGTTTCCAGCGGAACGAACAAGCTGTCCTCCCTTACCTGGATGCAGTTCAATGTTATGCACCTGAGTACCAACTGGAATATTTTCCAATGGCAGGCAGTTACCAACTCTTACTTCTGCTTCTGGTCCATTCATAATCTTCATACCATCGGTCAGCCCGTCCGGTGCAAGGATGTATGATTTTTCACCATCTGCATAGCAGATTAACGCAATATTTGCTGTCCTGTTTGGATCATACTCAATTCCGATTACTTTCGCCGGAATTCCGTCTTTACTATTTCTTTTAAAATCGATAATTCTATATTTCCTTCTGGAACCGCCGCCACGGTGCCTTACAGTAATTTTACCCTGATTGTTACGCCCGGATCTTTTCTGTAAGGAAACTACCAGGGATTTCTCTGGTTTTTTCTTGGTAATTTCAGAGAAATCAGAACCAGTCATATTTCTTCTGGAAGGTGTATATGGGTTATATGTCTTAATTCCCATGATTTTTCTCCTTTCTATAAACCAGCAAAAATTTCAATTTCCTTGCTGTCCTCTGTCAACTGAACAATTGCTTTCTTGGTCTTGGCAGTTTTTCCTACCACCATTCCCCTTCTTTTCTTCTTGCCGGGGATGTTTAAGGTATTTACTTTCTCTACTTTTGTGCCCTCAAACATTTTCTCAACAGCCGCCTTAATCATGGTTTTATTTGCTTCAGGATGAACCAGGAAAGTATATTTTTTCTCGCCCATAAGATTCATACTCTTTTCGGTAATTACCGGTTTGAGGATTACATCATAATACTGTATATTTGCCATTATGCATACACCTCCTCGATGGTTGCCACCGCATCCTTGGTTACTACTACGGTGTCATATTTCAAAATATCATACACATTGATGGTATTGGTCAATGCAGTCTTTACAGCGGGAATATTTCTTGCTGATAAAATCACATTTTTGTCATTGTCATTCAAAACCACAAGCGCTTTATTTACTTTCAGGTTGTTCAAAACTTCCTGGAATCTCTTTGTCTTAATTTCATCCAGCTTCAATTCATCCACAACGATAAACTTGCTTTCATTTACTTTGGATGTCAGTACAGACTTCAATGCTGCTCTTTTTTCCTTCTTGTTCATCTTGAAGGAGTAATCCCTTGGAACCGGAGCAAATACTACGCCGCCGCCTTTCCATTGAGGAGCACGGATAGAACCCTGTCTTGCATGTCCGGTTCCTTTTTGTCTCCATGGTTTTCTTCCGCCGCCGCGGACTTCAGAACGGGTTTTTGCCTTCTGTGTTCCCTGACGGTTATTTGCAAGCTGCTGTACAACTGCCATGTGCACCAGATGTTCGTTAATCTTGGCGCCGAACACTGCATCGTTCAGCTCAAGGCTTCCAACTTCATTGCCTTCCATATTATAAATAGCTACACTAGCCATCGTAAAGTCCTCCTTTCACTTACTGCTTTACAGTCTCTTTGATTGTTACCAGGGATTTCTTCGGTCCCGGAACAGAGCCTTTTACCAAAAGCAGGTTATTTTCAGCATCTACCCTGACAACTTCAAGGTTCTGGATCGTTACCTTTACTGTTCCCATATGTCCCGGCATGCCTTTTCCCTTAAATACCCTGCTTGGGCTGGAACATGCACCATTGGAACCCTGATGACGATGGAATTTGGAACCGTGAGTCATAGGTCCTCTGTGCTGGCCATGTCTCTTAATTGCGCCCTGGAATCCTTTACCTTTTGAGATTGCAGTTGCATCAATCTTGTCGCCTTCTGCAAAAATATCTGCTTTAATTTCATCTGCCAGATTAAAATCTGCAGCATTTTCAAACTTAAATTCTTTTACAAATCTCTTGGCAGACACGCCCGCTTTATCAAAATGGCCTTTTTCTGCCTTTGTTGCTCCATGTCTGTTTCTGATTTCTTTCTTCCCATTGGCATCTCTGTTGATAATTTTTTCTTTCTTATCCACAAAGCCAACCTGCACTGCACTGTATCCATCATTCTCTACTGTTTTAATCTGTGTTACAACACATGGACCAGCCTGCAATACAGTAACCGGGATTAAAGTACCGTCTGTATTGAAGATTTGAGTCATTCCGACTTTTGTAGCTAAAATCGCTTTCTTCATTTCTTTACCTCCTGTTTACTCTACAGCGGAACGCTTCATACCAGCTTTTATCGCCGGGCAGCGGAACCGTTCATCCTAGAACAGTCAATACATTTCTATATTAAACCCTTCAGGATTGTTACCTATTTCTTTTCTTTCATTTTGATATCAATGTATACACCTGCCGGCATCTCCAGTCTGGATAATGCATCTACCGTTTTCTGGGTCGGTGTAATGATATCAATGAGCCTCTTATGGGTTCTCTGCTCAAACTGCTCTCTGGAATCCTTATATTTGTGAACTGCTCGCAAAATTGTAACTACTTCCTTCTTGGTGGGAAGTGGTACGGGTCCGCTCACCTGTGATCCATTTTTCTTTACAGTTTCGATAATTTTCTTCGCAGATGCATCCACTAACTGATGGTCATATGCCTTCAGTGTGATTCTCATTACTTGACTTGCCATAAAAAAAGCCGCCTCCTTTTCGCACTTTACCTCAGTACGACAAGCGGTGACTGTACACTTCTCCGTGTGTGTCGTATGTTTTACACACGGCGCTGCTCTTGCAGACATATGATTGTGATACAGTGACTTGTCGCCAGTTTCCTAACTTGACATTCGCTCCACGGAAAACCTGCCAACCATTGGCAGCAACCTCTCGCTTCATTGCTATCATGCCACAGCATTTGTTATTATAAAACAAAATTTTGTATAATGCAAGTACTAAATTGTATTTTTTATATTTTTCAAGTAAAAGTTTTGCATACCTATCCCTTTTGTGTTCAAAGATTTACTCTCGGAAGTAACATTCACTTTCTAAACATATTACATTGCTTCAAATATTTCTTGATATATTTTGTTTTCTTCCCTGAGTTTGTCATTACTTTCTTGCAGCCGTTCTATAATTTGATCTCTGTCCTTGCAACATGTACTGCCTGATTTTACCTTTCTTAAACCACCATACCTATCATCAGGATACATATTATGTAATGGATCTAACCATATAACATAGAAAATATTTCCACTAAACACACCATGTATACCACCTTTAGATTTTGAAATACGAATTTGATAACAATCCTTTAATTCAACACCATCCGGCACCTTAGATGGAGGTGTTGCATTTTCATGTGAATGCACCCTATACTTTGACTTTGCATATGATCCATTTAACAATTCCTCCTTTTTTATAGATGATACATCTCTCAACATATTAAGCAACTCCAATGACCAATTTACACATGTTCCATCCAAATTAAAATATTCTGTTGTTTCCAAAGCTTCAAACGAAAATGATATAGCTGATTGTGTAAAATTTAATTGTTGTCTTTTTATCTTACTAGTTGGTTCCGAAACCTTACCGGCCTTGGGTATTCTGCTATTCTTCATTTTCCATTAACGACCTATAGTATATTTTCATATCATTTTCATCAATTATATTATTGCATCCCTGCCAGGCCTTAAGCCCTTTTCTTGCCTTTATCCATGGCATTTCCGTATGATTAAGTTGCTCTAATTCATCTCCATCCAAGTCACCATATGAGTCATATATTTCTCTTGCAAATGAAATAAATTCTTCTGGAATATCTGCCTCCTTATTATTAAGCGGAATATATCCAAATCCATACACTTTATATTTCTGATATAAAACAGGTTGAACAGCCCCATGTACCCAAGCTTCAAAAGGTTCTGCAATAATATTGGTATCATTTATGGCAAGATACCATGCTTTAGCATAATAACAAAGTTTTTGCAATTTTTTATGTGTCATAGAATCTATGCACAAAAAAGCATCAGCTAAATCAAAAACATCTCCATATTTTTTACCAACTTCACCACAAGTCAAATCCAATCCGTTAAATGATGTTTTAAACTCATCAAGAAAGCTTTTATTCATTTCTTTCAACTCCTATAATCTCATCTTGGCTTATATCTTCATCACTAAACAACATTCTTCCAAATTCATCAGTTAATGCATCTACATAAATCATAAAAAGCCGCTCATTTAATATTGATATATTTTCATCCTCAAAAATATCTTTTTCTATGCTATTAGTATCATCAATATAAATATCCGAATCTAATGTTATTTTATATACTCGTTTATCATTAAGCTGCCCTTGCTCAATATCACATAATAAATTCAATTTACAATGATCAACTGAAAAATTCTCTTTTTTCTCACTTGCAAAAACTTCTGATTCGCTAAACAAATCGTAACAATCAAAATACCTTTGATTAAAATATTTATTTATACACTCCATATTGTTAACAAAACAAAAATTGATTTTTCTCAACCCAAATCTTTTCATTGTAAAGAAATCAATTGTTGTTCTATACATATTTGAAATGTCCATAAATGTTGTTGCATACTCATCAAACGGAATGTATTTTGTTGCATTTACTTTTATACATATATGCTTAATAGATAAATCAACCGCATAACCGCTATTATCATTAATAAAAGAATGTATCGCAATATTTCGTATTTCTTTAACAGGACTTACCGTTTCAAATATTCCATTAGAATTCATATTCAAATCAATCTCATTGGTAATCTGTTGCTCATATCGGTTAAAACCTTTTTCCTTCAAATATGGCTTTACCTGCATTAATATTTTATCCATTTCAGCTTGTAAAACCCCTTGAAAATCCAGTCTTATAATTACTTGTTTTAAAAAATTATGTTTAAATGATGAGCGATTTACACCTTCTCGTTCCATAGTCCATCCTCCATAGTATACATACTCTTTTATAGAATATCATATTTTTATGGCTTTGTGTGAACAAATTTTATATCCCACAAATAGACGTAAAATGAAATTTTATGAACAAAAGAAAATTCACCCCTTACAATCCAGCATGGATACCCACTCTTCTGGATAAAACTGCTCCATTATTTCTTCTTGCCTGACCTCCGCCTCTTTGTGCCTTTGGGTATTTTCAGCTTCCTCTTCCAACTCTCCCATAACCTTCGGATCTTCTTTTGCCTCCTGAATAGCCGCTTTTACAGCTTCTCCCAACAGCATTCCAAACTCTGGATTGGATTTGCTCACTTCTCTCACCTGTTGATATGCCTGCCCTACAATGGTCTGTTGCTCTTCCCTGGATTCGGCCTGCTGCAAGGCATGCTTAATACGCTCTCCTTCTTTTCTGGCCAATTCTGCCATCTGCGCAAGCTGAGGATTCATCCGCATCAATAATTGTTTTTCTTCTGGAGTAACTGACTCGCCTCTGGCAATTCTCTTTGCAATTTGCAATAGCTTTCTGGCTTCCTTTTCACTATCATCAACTTCCTTCGGTTCCAACAGCTTCTGCAGCACAGACTTTTTATTTTCATCCATTTCTGACCCGGTAATATTTCGGATCACCTGGCTAATGTCTACTGACAAATCACCAGATTTTCTCTTTGCTACATCAACTCCTACATTTATCATATTCATTCCCATCTCTCCTCTGTACGCTCAAAATAATTTACTACTATCTGACAATTATATCGGCAGATGAAAGATGGAAATTTAAGTATAGACACCAATTGAAAGAAATATTTACTCAAAAAGCTGTTCCTTATTTCTTCTATAGTAAATCATTCCTGCTGCATCTGCCAGAAACCATCCAATTGGAATTGCCCACCAGATTCCGGTGACACCAAGGGCTTTAATCGTTGATAGCACATAAGCCAGCAATACCCTGGTTCCCAGGGAAATCACAGTAAGCGCCACAGACATCCCAGGCTTTCCCAACGCCCGGTACAGACCATACAGTAGGAATAAGCATCCAATTCCCACATAGAACGCGCCCTCAATTCGCAGATATCGGACGCCCTCTACAATAATCTCCGTTTCCCTGCTGTCAATAAATAATTCCATCAACGGACGAGCAAAGATACAGACAAGAGCAGAAACCGTTATACTAAACAAAAATGCTATAATCAGTGCCCCCATCCACCCTTTCTGAATACGCTCTTCTTTCCTTGCACCATAATTCTGAGCAATAAAAGTAGAAAATGCATTTCCAAAATCCTGCACTGGCATATAGGCAAAAGCATCAATTTTAACTGCTGCTGCAAAAGCTGCCATAACCACTGGGCCAAAACTATTGACCAAGCCCTGCACCATCAAGATTCCTAAGTTCATCACTGACTGCTGCACACAGGTTAAAATAGAAAAGCTCCCAATTTCTTTCACACAGGAGCTTTTGATTTTTCGATAATTCCAAATCCCATGAAATTGCGGACACAAAAACCATGCATAAACTGCGATTCCCACTCCCGAAATATATTGGGCAGCCACTGTCGCCATCGCCGCTCCTGCTACTCCTTGCCCCAATCCCAGGACAAACCACAAATCCAAAACAATATTCAAGACAGCAGAAACTGCCAGAAAAATAAGAGGCACAAAGGAATTCCCTACTGCCCGAAGAAAAGCTGCAAAAAAATTATATAAAAATGTTGCAAAAATCCCACTGAAAATTACCAGAAGATATTCCCGCATAAATTTCCATACTTCCCCTGGCACCTGCAAAAAAATCTGTATCCCATCCAAGCATACAAAAGCAAGAATATTTAATAGAATTGCCAAGCCTGCAATCAACACAAAGGATGTCCATATACTCTCTTTCAAGCCTGCTTCATCCCTCTGTCCAAACCGGATGGAAAACACTGCTCCACTGCCCATACACAATCCAAGTAAGATAGAGGTGAGAAATGTCATCAGGGTAAAAGCAGAGCCTACCGCCGCCAAGGGATTGCTCCCCAAACACTTTCCGACAATCAATGTATCTGCAATGTTATAGCATTGCTGTAACAAATTTCCCAAAATCATAGGAACCGCAAATCTCAGCATAACGCCCATCACCGGTCCCTTGGTCAAATCCTGGTTCATTTTTCATCATTTCCTTCTCTTCGTTTCCCTGCCCATAAAAACAATCCAACACCAAGGGCTAATATGAAGATAGAAATAAGCTGAGAAGTGGACAAAAAGCCAAACTCTCCACGATAATCATTTCGAAGCATTTCAATAAAAAACCTTCCAATACTGTAAAGCACGCAATAGACCGCTGCAACCTTTCCCTTTTGCGGCTCTCTTTTTGCATAAGCCATCAAAAGAAAAGCCATGGCAAAATCCCCAACTGCCGAATAAATCTGAGTGGGAATTAATTTGACCCCATTGGGTGCATACACAGACTGCCAGTACTGGATACTAAGGACAGAATCTGTCTCTCTTCCATAACAGCACCCAGCAAAAAAGCATCCAATCCGCCCACATCCCTGGGCAAAAGCCACCGCCGGAAGCACCAAATCCAAATACGAGAGAAAATCCACCTTTTTATAACGACAATATCCCCAGCCAGTAAGAACACCGCCGATAATTCCACCGTATACCACCCATCCATTTTGAAAATTCCATAAAATAGACGGGTCTTGCAAAACATCCTTGATGCTTACGGTGTAATAAAGAATCTTACTTCCCGCTGCGCCTCCAAGAACTGCACACCAAAAAATACCAAACAAAATATCCGGGTCCATCCCACGTTTTTTGGCCCGCCTTTCACTAATTAGCAATGCGCTCATATAACCAAGGGCTACCATCACACCATACATATGTATGGTGAGCGGCCCAATGTGTATATCATTAATCATAATTATCTCCTAACCACCTCGCGATTGATATGGAAGAAAAACAGGAAGCTAATCATATTCCCCTTTCGGTCTACCCATGTTTCATCTGCCCATGCAAACATCATTCCCAGCATAATACAGACCTCCTTAGGCACGCTGTTTATCAGATAAATCTGTTCCATTGTAAATTCAATCGTTGAGTACTTCTCATTATCTGTATCAATTTCTATATTCAATTCCAAATACTTTGCTGTAAACATAGCAAATTTGCACATTAGATCAAAATCTGCTTCTTTCTCCTCGTCCGGCTCAAAGCATACATTCTGTTCTGATTCCTTTACTTCTTTTATAAATGCTTCAATTTCTTTTTCCAATTGTAATTTTTCATTTGCCTTTTCCTCTGGTGTTTTACTCTTTTCCTCTTCCTGGCATTTCCGTCTAACAATATCCATTTCCTCTTTCAACTGGTCATAATATTTTCTAATAATCTTCATGCTTATGCCCCTCCTTTGCTTATCATGTATTTATTAAATAGCAAATACCTAAATAGTAATTTATCATATTGTAAATTACTATTGTTAAAATTATTATATATAATTAATTTATTAAAGTAAAGGGGAAGAAACATGGACTACGGAAGATTAGAACTTCATATCAATGAACTCCTGGCCGAAAGAGGAATCTCCAAGAATCAGATATGTAAAGATTTGGATATTCCTCGTCCCAATTTCAACCGCTATTGTAAGAATGAATTTCAACGGCTGGATGCTGGCCTGATCTGCAAACTTTGCCACTATTTGAATATTGAAGTTGGTGAACTTATCACTTACCGTTCTCCTGAATAGCCAGGGTATCCAGAAAAGATATCCTGCTCCTTTCTAATCCTATCTCCCATTCTTTAAAAGGATAACACCATTCTCTGGATAATTCAATTTATTTTTAAAAAAACTATAACTTCCCGTAACAGTTCAGCCCTTTCAGCTTTCTACATTGCTTTATTCAAAGGATTCTTCGATGTAAGAATAAAAATATGGATGGGTATTTCCATATTTTTATACTGTAAGTATGAAAATCCTTTGAATAAAGCTCTATTTCAGAGCTGAAAGGGCTGAACTGTTACAACTTCCCTATTTCCCCCATATCTTCCATTTGCTTGCGGCTGTTCTATTGATATGCTATAATCAGCAAAACAACTACTATGAAAGAAAGGAAACATTTATGTGGATTGCAGATAATTGGAAAGAATATGAAGTCATTGACTGTTCCAATGGCGAAAAATTAGAACGCTGGGGAAAATACATTTTGGTAAGGCCAGACCCTCAAGTAATCTGGGACACGCCTAGAACTCACAAGGGATGGAAACACAGAAATGCCCACTATCATCGTAGTAACCGTGGCGGCGGCGAATGGGAATTTTTTGACCTGCCTCAACAATGGGATTTACACTATGGCGCCCTCACCTTCCACTTGAAGCCCTTTCGTTTTAAACACACTGGTCTCTTCCCAGAACAAGCTGTCAATTGGGATTGGTTTACCAAAAAAATAAAACAAGCAGACCGACCCATAAAAGTTCTGAACCTTTTTGCCTATACTGGCGGCGCTTCCCTGGCTGCAGCCTCTGCGGGGGCAGCCGTTACCCATGTGGACGCTTCCAAAGGAATGGTTACCTGGGCAAAAGAAAACGCTGCCGCATCAGGGCTATCAGATGCGCCTATCCGCTGGATTGTAGATGACTGCGTGAAATTTGTGGAGCGTGAAATCCGCCGTGGAAATCACTATGATGCCATCATTATGGACCCACCCTCTTATGGAAGAGGTCCCAAAGGGGAAATCTGGAAAATCGAGGATAATATTTATCCATTGATAAAGCTCTGCACGAATCTTTTGTCCGATACACCTTTGTTCTTCCTGATTAATTCCTATACCACTGGATTGCAGCCTGCAGTTCTCGCCTATATGCTTGGCACAGAATTGGGAAAAATCGGTGGAACTGTAGATGCGCAAGAAATTGGACTGCCTGTCTCCTGCAATGGATTGATTCTTCCTTGCGGAGCAAGCGGACGGTGGGAAGCCTGAGATTAAATCTTCTCATCATTTGCCGCCTTTACCCCGTTGGACAGATATCGAATCACTTCCTGGGGATATTTTCCAACGGCTGTTTCTCCTGTGACCATGACGCTTGCCGCCCCTTCTAAAACTGCAAGAAAAATATCAGACATTTCTGCCCGTGTGGGAACCGGATGTTTTTCCATGGAGGCAAGCATCTGAGTCACTACCATAAATGGCTTCCCTGCCTTTTGGCAGGTTTTTGCAATTCGCGCCTGAATGGTGGGAAGTTTCCACAAAGGCATGCTATTTCCCAAGTCCCCTCTGGCAATCACAATTTGATCTGCAAAAGGCAGCAATTCTTCCAAATGCTCCACACCATCCATATTTTCTATTTTTGCAAATATCTCTAAAGATTCTGCATCCGCCCTATAAAGCTCTTGTCTCAATTCCTTAATATCCTCTGCACTCCGAACAAAAGGCAGCATGACTCCGGTAACTCCATGATCTTTCGCTCTGCGAATATTTCTTCTATCACTATCGGTTAAAACAGGCAGATTGATTGCCACACCTGGCAGGGCTACACTCTTTCTCGATTGTAAAACGCCGCCTCGGATCACCTGACAGCCTACATCATTTCCTGTCACTTTTATTACCACAAGGTGTATTTTCCCGTCATCTAACAATATTTCCTGACCTGTCTGTAACGAGGCTATAACAACTTCTGGCAGCGGAATCTCTTCTGCATCAGAATTCTCGCTATGATAAAAGACCCCTGTCTTTCCTCTTGACGCTTCCAAAGGCTGTCCTTCCATTGGGCTAAAAGCCTCTTTGCTTTTTAAAATCACCGTCTTTCCCTCTGCCAGCTCTAACGGCCGTTTCAGGTTTCCAATCCGAAGCTCTGGTCCCTGTAAGTCAATCAACAATTTAGGTTGGATTCCTGCTGCATTAGAAGCTGCTTGAATCATCTTCGTCCATTCTCTACATTCTTCCAATTCTACATGGGACAGGTTCAAGCGAATTCCTGTCATACCAAGGCAAAACATTTCTTCCAGAATTTTTTGTTCTGCACAAGCAGGGCCTATGGTGCCATAAATTTCTATCTTACTCATTGATTTGCTGTTCCTCATCCTTTTTCTCTGGGTCAACATAAGAAAATGCATTGGAAATTTTAGCATTTTCAGCAGATAATTCCACCTCTTCCCTATAAAAAGCCACTACTGGTGTTCCTACTTTTACCCGCTCATAGAGAATCGTTGCCACCTCCAATGGCGCATTGATGCAGCCATGGGAACCGCTGTGTTTATAAATTTCTCCGCCAAATTTGCCATTTCTCCAGGATGCATCATGAATCCCAACATTATAGGCAAAAGGCATAAAATAAGTAACGTCTGATTCATAGTCCTCGCCTTTTAACACTGCTGGACTTTCCTTATACACAATTTTAAATACTCCATCTGGGGAACCATTATTCTGGCTGATATTTCCTGTCACCACATCTGTTTCTGTAACCAGACTGCCATTTTCATAATACCAAAGATGCTGTTTTGTATAATCTATCTCAATGTAAGTGTTGCCGATATCATCTTTTCCCTCCACAAAGGGGCGTTGAGAATATACAGGTTCTCGGCTTACTGGCTTGCCTGCCTCTAAATCCGCCTTAATCTGCTCGGCTTCCTTGGGTTTATTCACAATCCATCCGTAGTCTCCGCCGCCAATTTCTACGGTATCACCTGAAGAAGTTTGAAAAGAGCGGACGTCTGCATACGTATTATAAGTACTTGCAAGATTTTGCACATATTTTTCAATCTCATCTTCCTTCAAAGAAACACTAAAGTCGTCTCGCACCTGGATAAATCCACGAATCTTCTCTTTCTCCAGCTTTTCTTCATAATCTTTTATTTCATAAGTAATCTCTGCATTTTCATACTTCTCAATTCGCTCTATCACATCGGTAACCAAAGAACTGGTTTGGGTGATTTCTGGGTTTATGTAATCCTCGTCTGTCAAAGTTACTTCCGCATCCCCCGCTGAAACAGCCTCCTTGACCTTTGCCAACACATTTTCAAAAATCATATGGGTTCCCATTTCCTCTGGCTCGATATAATATCCATCCTCCCCAAGCTTAATCTCAGCATTTTCTGGTTCAATAATATTTTCCTCCTGAAAACAGTCCATGTTGGCTACTGCCCCGGAAATCAATTCCTCCTGATATTTCATGGTAACCGGAACCTGCCCTGTCTCGGGCTTAAAAATCGCCGTCATCCATTGAAAAGGATTCTGCGCTTCCAACAATTTTTCCACCGATCCGTCTGGTACATATTCACAAGCAATATCCGACCCATAAATGTGGTGCTTCTCCCCGTTTCTGTCAAAAACAGTCAGCAGGTAATCCTCTACACCATCCCCTACTTTCTTCTCTGCATTTTCTAAGTTCATTCCTCCTACTTTCCATCCATTGATTTTGGTACGGAAAAAGAAATGACTGTTAAAGTATAAAACCATCCCGAAATAAACTGCTGCCAGCAACAAGATAATTCCTGTTATGCTTCCAATTATAATCCTCCGTCTTCTTCTGCGTTCTCTATCCCGCATTTGCATCCCTCCTCATGGCATACCACATACACCATAAATTCTTCTACCGACCCTCCCTGCATCATTCTTGGATATACCCTTGTAGTTACCATTTTCTGCTGTCTTCCTACATTCCTCATATAGGAATATTCCACTACATACCTTCCCTTCTCTAATTCCCCTAAAATATTTTCCGTAGAAAATATGGAATAAAACTCCTTCCGGTATTCTTGTTGCACCACTTCCTCTGCCAGTAATCGGAGCATTTTCTCATACTTTGTAAAATTGTAATCACTTCGCAGCGCTTTTGTCAGGCGTTTTTCTTCCTCTGGGCCCTTCAAAATCACATATTCATCTGCCTGCACCCTGACTAAACATACCTTAAAATACTCTTTTCTCTCTATATACTCCATTGCTGATATTCACTTTCTTTATATTTTATCTTCTGTTGCCCACTCTTGTCCTTCAACTTTTATTAAAATTATCTTAAGTTTTTCATAATCCTGCTATGTTTCTTTCTCCTGCCAGGCTGCAGGCTGGATTCCATTTTTCATCACAACGGTTCCATCTGCCAGACTTTTTTTCACATCTATTACCCTTTGGTTTTCAGAGCCCCGAAACCGAAGAGAGATATTCCTTTTCTCCTGTACGAACTCTCCGTCCACCATTACATCCACCAAGGAAAGTATCTCATCTGTAACCTCACATCTAGCTCTTCCCATTCCCTGCAGCTCTTTATCGAAAAGATATCCAGTATAACACCAGATATCTTTTCGGGGAAATTTTTCCTTCACATGCTGTAAAAATGGAAGAAGCGCTCTTTGATTCTCTGGTTCCATGGGCTCCCCGCCAAGGAGGGTCAGTCCTGCAATATAAGAAGGGGATAAGGCTTTCAGTAATTCCTCTTCTGTCTCTTTGGTAAATTCCCTTCCATATGAGAAGTCCCAGGTTTCTTTATTAAAGCATCCCACACAATGATGGGTGCAGCCTGAAACAAACAGCGAAACCCTTACACCTTCGCCATTGGCAATATCTGTTTTCTTAATTTCCCCATAATTCATAAGCGTTCTCCTATCACAGATGCAGCACACGTTCCTGGATTTCCTGTGTTCTCCCCTGATTCCAAAACTGGGTTCCAATATAACCGCAGGTTCTTCGGGCAACGTTCATTTTATCCTCATCCTGATTCTGGCAGCTTGGACATTCCCACACCAGCTTCCCATCTGTGTCTGAAACAATTTTAATCTCACCTTCATAACCGCATACCTGACAGTAATCACTTTTTGTATTCAGCTCTCCATACATAATATTATCATAGATATGCTGTATCACCGTCAGCGCTGCTGGCAGATTCCCCTGCATATCCGGCACCTCTACATAACTGACTGCCCCGCCCGGCGACAGCTTTTGAAACTGGGCCTCAAAGGTCAGCTTGCGAAACGCATCGATTTCCTCTGTCACATGAATATGGTAACTGTTGGTAATATAATTTTTATCTGTTACCCCCTCAATCACGCCAAAACGCCGCTGCAAGCATTTTGCAAATTTGTAGGTGGTGGATTCCAAAGGCGTTCCATAAAGGCTGAATGCAATATTTGTCTCATCCTGCCATTTCTTACATGCCTGATTCAAACGCTGCATAACTTCCAATGCAAACGGCGTTGCCTTTGGATCTGTATGAGATTTTCCAGTCATATATCTGGTACACTCGCACAGCCCTGCATACCCAAGGGATATGGTAGAATACCCATCATAGAGGAGCTTATCTATCACCTCACCCTTTTTCAGCCGCGCCAATGCCCCATATTGCCATAGGATCGGAGCCACATCCGAAAGGGTTCCCTTTAAGCGGTTATGCCGAAGCATCAACGCTTCCTTACATAATTCCATTCGTTCCTCTAAAATTCCCCAAAACTTATCCATATCCTTTTCGGAAGAGCATGCTACATCCACCAGATTCAAGGTCACAACCCCCTGGTTGAATCTGCCGTAAAACTTCGGCTCTCCCTTTTCATCGTGATAGACCGTCAAAAACGACCGACAGCCCATACATGGATAACAGTTTCCTTCTTTATTTTCTTTCATCACCTTTTCGGAAATGTAATCTGGCACCATACGCTTAGCCGTACATTTTGCTGCCAGTCTGGTAATCTCCCAATAAGGACTTCCCTCCCGGATATTATTTTCCTCCAATACATAAATCAGCTTGGGAAATGCAGGAGTAATATAAACCCCTTTTTCGTTTTTCACTCCCTGCATCCGCTGAAGAAGCATCTCCTTAATTACCAGCGCAAGGTCATCCCTTAACCTTCCTTCCTCCACTTCATTCAAATACATAAACACTGTAACAAAAGGCGCCTGCCCATTGGTGGTCATTAATGTAATCACCTGATACTGTATCATTTGGACCCCTCGGCGTATTTCCTCTTTTACACGCATCTCAGCCACTTCATTGATTTTTTCTTCCTCCAAGGGAATACCTGCCGACTGGAATTCCCGTCGTACCATTTTCCGCAATTTCTTACGGCTAATCTCCACAAAGGGGGCCAGATGAGATAAGGTAATACTCTGTCCCCCATACTGGGAACTTGCAATCTGGGCAATTGCCTGAGTCGCCACATTACATGCAGTGGAAAAGCTCTTGGGCCGTTCAATCATAGTCTCGCTGATTACTGTCCCATTCTTGAGCATATCCTCCAGATTTACGAGGCAGCAATTATGCATATGCTGGGCAAAATAATCTGTATCATGAAAATGAATGATCCCTTCTTCATGGGCATGTACCACTTTCTCCGGCAAAAGTATCCTTTTTGTAATATCCTTACTAACTTCTCCTGCCATATAATCTCGCTGGACACTGTTTACAATGGGATTTTTATTGGAATTTTCCTGTTTAATCTCTTCATTATTGCACTCAATCAAGCTCAATATCTGTTGGTCTGTAGAATTGGACTTACGCACTAACGCCCGTTTATACCGGTAGGTAATATATTTTCTGGCAACTTCAAACGCCTTGTAGCCCATGATTTCATTTTCCACCATATCCTGTATTTCTTCCACATTATAAATCCGTTCCATATTTTCACAAAATTCGGAAATTCGTTCTGCGATTGCCTCAATCTGTTCCTGAGATAATCTGTCACTCTCTGCCACTTCCTGATTTGCTTTTGTAACCGCATCTGTAATCTTGCTGGCATCAAATCCTGTCTCTTTTCCGCTTCTTTTGATAATTTTCATTCCATTCCCTCCAAAACAACTAAATATAGTATCTTTTTCACTACTCTAACACTATATGTGCCCACCTATTATATTATTATCAGCTTAAAAAAGCAAGATGAAAAACACAGGATTTTGTCGGGTATGTCATTCTTCCTTTTCCGGCTCAAATATTTCTTGCAATTCCTCCATTCCCTCATGAGGCTTGTCCATTTCCTGATGATAGACCTTTGTTCTAAAATTCAGATAAAAAATATTAACAATCTCCACAATTCCATCCACCAACAAAATATATGCCGTATAATTCTGGTAAACCTTTATATCTTCAAAAGGCTGTAATATCACAGAAATGCTGCAGCCTAAAAGAAGAATTGTCACAACAAAAAAACCTATCCAAGCCTTATCTCCCATACACTTAAGATCTAGTGCATATTGAAGCTTAATCACACCAGATAAAAGCAATAGCAATCCTAATGAGGTCAAAAATGATGCTGCAATACGCTCTGCACTTACCAGCCCACAGATTCCCAACAGTACAAACAGTACGCCTTCCGAAAAACCATACTCATTGAGCTTTTCATAGCCAGCAGTCATAAAATAACGAACAATCATGTAAATACCTAATACCACTAAAAACCCACAGATAAAATAGCAGATATCCTTTACCTCCACTCGCGGCACAAAAAGAACCAGAACCGCCACCACGATAAAGATTGCTGCTATTGTTGAGATAACCACTGCGCTGAACATACTCTTCTTTCTCTCATCCATTTTGTATATACTCCTTTTCTAAAATTACAGTTATTTTGCCCAATCCCGTTTTAGTTATCATATCGTTACTGTTCACTTCGTGTACAGTAACATCATATCACATCTTTTTCCATATCTCCAGAATTTTCCTAGCCCATTCTATGGCAATTTGTGTTATCATTATTATAAAGTTATTACAGATTTTTTAAAAATCTTATTTTTACATCTTGAAACTCAAAAAAAAAGGGATTATTATAATAAGAAAGAAATACATTTTTCAACGAAAGATGACAAATATATTACAATACATAGGAGGCACGTTCCCAATGAAATTCAAAAGATTTTTTCCCCTTGTCTTAAGCTGCCTGTTTCTGATTGAAACGCCCGTTACGTCGCTGGCAGCTTCTGTTTCTTTCGAATCTCCCACTGCCGTTTGCTCTAACAGCAGCATGGAAATTTCTTCTGGCAACACCCAAACGCTGTCATCGACCTCCAGCGTAAAAGCGGCCAAACAGATTTCTCTGAAGTTAAACACCGAATCTATTTCTATTTTTACAGAAAATACCTATCGTTTAAGGCTCTCTGGCAAACTTTCCAACCAAGCCACTTGGAAATCCTCCAATCGAAAGGTTGCTACAGTGGACAGCAGCGGAGTCGTTACCGGCATAAAACCTGGAACCGCTACAATCACTGCTTCTGCTTCTGGCACAAAGGTGTCCTGTAAGGTAACCGTATGGAAAGATACCCATGAGTTAAATAAAGAATCACAAATTTTAATGCAAGGGGACAGCGCTACCATCTATTTAAGCAATGTCTCATCGGAAGATTCTGTTTCTTTTAAGCTTGCAAAATCCTCCTCCGAAGTGGTTGATATTTCCCCTTCTGGAAACAAGTGTACCATCAAAGCGGAACAGCCGGGAACAGTGACCTTAAACGCCCTCTGTACTTCTTATAAAGATGGTCAGGAGGTAATCAGCAAACGTTCCTGCACCATACAGGTAATTGAAAAAGGAATTAGCCAGCAGCAAATTGCCATGGCTGTCAAAACCAAGAAAAAGCTGTCTCTGGAAAATATTGAGAAGCCAGACACCAAGATTAGCAGCATTTCCTGGTCCTCCTCCCACCCGCAAGTTGCTAGTGTAAATCAAAAAAGCGGCCTTGTAACTGGGAAAAAGAAAGGATCTGCCAAAATTACAGCAACTGTAATTTATAGTGATGAGACTACTTCCGATTTTCCTACTACGATAAAGGTTTCAAACCCTAGGATAACCTCTTCTTATACTGTGTTATCTCTTGGACAAACAGGCAAAATCAAGCTGACAGGAACCACTCCTTTTAGCTCTGTCACATGGAAAGTGAAAAAATCTTCCCTTGCCTCTATCCAGGAGGATGGTACGGTAACTGCTGGGTCTACTGCTGGAAAAACAACCATTACCGCAGAGGTGGACGGAAAAAAACTGGAGCATTCGTTAATCATTACGAACCCTCAGTTAAAATCTTCCTACAAGCTTCTGTCTACTGGACAAAAAACGAAATTTCCTTTCCAGGGAATTTCTTCAAAAAGCAGGATTACATATAAATCTACAAAAAAATCTGTGGCAAAAATAAATAAATCGGGTATCATCACTGGACGTTCCGCCGGCAATGCCGACATTATTGCCACAGTGGATGGCGTAACCCTCACATTCCATGTAACGGTTGTATCAAAACGAGCGTTAAAGGCATGCAAAACCGGCTACTCCATCATCAACAGCTCCACCTATAGTCAGGCCCGGCGCATGACAAAAGGATATTACGATTGCAGCTCTTTGGTATTTCGGGCTTATGGCTGTGATACCAGTCTGTTAGGCGGTATTCCTTCCTGGGCGCCCACTGCTGCTTCCATGGCTTCTTATATGGCAAGCACTGGCAAGGTTATTGCCTGGCGTGGAATTGATTCTTCGAAGCTGCTGCCTGGCGACTTGATTTTCTATCGGATGCGCCGGGGAAGCAATGGCAGATACCGAAACATTTACCATGTTTCCATGTACTATGGAAACGGATACCGCTTGGAAAAACCATTGCGGTTTTACTATCCGGAAAGCCACATTACAATGATTGCACGACCTACCACAAAATAAGAACTTTCAACCCTTTTCATTATAAAACGCTCTTGGCTGCTAAAGGATAATCCTTCGCAGCTAAGAGCGTTTTTATCAGGCACAATTCTCTTACACAAATATATATGACTTCCATTTACTTGCTTATTTGTCCATCTGTTTACTCCAAGACTAATCTGACACAGCCATAAATTCCAGCATCATTTCCCAAAGACGCCAGTGCAAATCTTGTATCCATACAAGACGGAAATGCTACTTCCTGAAATTCCTTCTCCAATACCTGTGTGAGAACTTCTCCCGCCTTGGATACACCGCCGCCAATAACAAATACCTCCGGGTCTGTTACACAAGCAATATTGCTCAACGTCCTTCCCAAAATCTGGGCAAATTTGTCTACGATTTCTCCAGCAAGTTTATCCCCTTCTTTATATGCATCAAATACCACTTTTGTAGAAATCTTTTCTGCACTGTCCAGCAGAGATGTTTCATGCTCCTTCGCAAGTCTTTCTTTGGTAAGACGAACAATTCCCGTTGCGGAACAATACTGTTCCAAGCATCCCTTTCTTCCACAGTTACAGGAAATGCTTTCATGGGGATTTACTGTAATATGACCAATTTCCCCTCCTGCCCCATGGGTACCTGCCACAATTTTCTCATCAATAATAATACCACCGCCTACGCCAGTACCAAGGGTAACCATAACTAGGCTCTTACAGCCCTTTCCGCCGCCCTGCCACATTTCACCAAGAGCAGCTACATTAGCGTCATTTCCAACCTTTACTGGAATTTCTGGGAGTAAAGCTTTCATTTCGTTTGGTATATTCATATTTTTCCATCCAAGATTTACGCAAAGAGATACGCTTCCATCTGGCTGCACCGGCCCAGGCAGGCCAATACCAATGCCTACAATTTCTTCTCTTCCAATCTTACGCTCTTCCATCTTACTATGAAGGGAAGCTGCAATATCAGGAAGGATATTTTTGCCCTCTTCACAAGTGTTTGTGGGAATTTCCCATTTTTCTACCAGTTGTCCTGTGGTTTCAAATAGACCTATTTTACAGGTAGTTCCTCCAATGTCCACACCAAAACCATATTTTTTCATCTAAAACCTCTCCTTTATTTCATGTATTCCCAAGCAATTACAACATTGCCAAATCTCCTGATTGGGCCTCTTGCTTCCTCACTTAAGGTATCTTTATTTTTACTTTAACATAAGCAAATATATCTGTAAAGGAAATTCAAATTTTCTCAAAACTATCTTTTCCATAAAAATTATTCCTCGTTATCCTTCTTTTTCCTGCCTCTTTTTTTCCGGCTTTTTTTGGTATTTTCCTTTTCCTTCCACAAACCATTTCCTTCCAATATAGATTGCAATTTTCTCTTGGCCCTCATGGAAATATGTCTCACATTATCTGGCGTTGTTCCAAGCTCTTCTGCAATTTCCTGTGTACTCAATTGATAATAATACTGCAAAGCCAACACTTCTCGATAGGGAACCTTCAATTGCTTTAACAATCCAGTCATGGCTTCCTGCAGCTCAGAGTCCTCCAGCAGTCGATCTGGACTCTTCTCTGGCACCTCTTCTTCCTGCATCCAGGTTTCATCTAATTCCACTTCCTCTAGGATATGACGTCTGTTATGCAAATTATAAGACTTACGCTTCACTGCCGTATTGATATAATACCAAAGCTTATGGGGATCACTGTTCATGAGCTTTTCTACATGATTGATCAACGATATAAATGTTTCATGTACCATATCCTCTGCATCCGGCGCATTATGTAAAATACGATATGCGGTATAGAACATCTCTGTGCGATATTTTTCATAAATTTCTGTAAAAAATTTCTTTTCCTCATCTGTCTCCAACAGTAGTAAATATTGGAACATTTTACCCCTCCATCATCCCTTTTTCTTTTGTAAAATGCCATCATGCCTGATCTGTGATGGGCCGCATGGATATTCTTCCTGAAAAACCATTCAATTCTACAGTCATTCTATCCGATTACCTTCTCTTAAATTTTACACATTGTTTCCTTTGATTTCAATCCCAACACTAGCAATTTTAGGGAATGAATTCTTGGATTCCGAGAATACGCCATTTTTCTTGAAAAAAATGTCATATTTTTTCTTGTTGAGCTGTTTTATCAAACGGAGTATTTGCAATAAAGAGTTTTCAGGGGGAGTCTGAAAACTCGCAAAGGCATGTGCATTCGTGCACATGCCTTTATTTTTTATATCGATTAGGGTGTGGAAAGTACTTTTGGTACGACGCACCCTTTTGACGCCCTAATCTTACATCATATATACTAGCAAGATATTCCTCTTTCAGATAAATTCTGAAAGAGGAACTCTTTTAATTTTATTTCTTTTTGTCCATAAACTGAGCATCTACGAAATTCAATTTAGACATATTCTTATAGTACTGATTCGCTATGGTAGAAGTATCCTTCCTGCTTCTTACTTTCTTTCGCTCCTGGGCAAAACGATGTTCTACCAAACGGCGGTTGCGGGCCTCTTCGCTCTGAATCGTTACTGACTTCTCTGTAATTTCTGTAATCAACTGCTTCATCAGCAAAATCTCTTCTCTATGTTCCTGCTTCTCCGCTTCAATTACAGATTTCACTCTGCCATATAATTCCTCAAAACCATCATCCAGAAAATCAATCTGATCTACTAAATCACTCTTAAGCTGAACATTCTGTTCAAAAGCATCTGCATCCAAATCATCCTGTTCCAAAATCTGGCGCTGCTCCTTATTTTTCTCAATAATTTCGTCCAGAATCTTTCGCTTTTTTTGAAGACTCTGAATCATGATACTCAAGTAATCATTTCCCATATTAATTCGCCTTTGCAGTCTTATTCTGCTCCATAACTTCTTTCCAGGTATCGCGCATGGTGCGAAGATGCGTAAGAACCTCTTCCAGAATCTCTTTATCCTTTTTCAAATTAGCTTCCAAAAGACGCTCCATCAGATAATTATACACATTTTCAAAGTCTTTGGCTACTGGATACTTATGGTCCAATGTGGACAAAAATTCGGCAACAATATTTTCAACCTTTGTTATGTTATTGTGTGCCTTTTCTATATTTTTTTCTTCAATTGCGGCAATTGCAATATTGCAGAACTTAATCGCTCCTTCATATAGCATTAATGTCAGCTCTGCTGGAGACGCTGTTAAAATTTTATTCCTGGCATAGGCATTGTAACCTTTGTTTGCTATCACCCTGTGTCCTCCTTATCAGCCACCTAACAGTGAAGAAAGTGAATTTGTCTGAGATTGCAGTTTTGCCAATGCAGTCTCCATTGCTGAGAATTTCTTATAGTAATAATCTTCCATGTCCTTCAGTTTATCTTCCCACTTTTTGATGGTTTCCGTATACTCATCATACTCTGTCTTCATCTGCTTATCATTGTAAACTTTATAAGCGCTGCTCAGCCTGGTGCTTCCCATCTTCTCATGAAGATTATCATAAACACTGGTTGCCAGTTGAGTAAAGAATTCGCCCACTGCATCCGGATCTTCCTCAATCATCTTACGCAGCTTATCCTCATTGGATGAGGAAACAGAATCATCTGCATCACCATCAATATGATATGCATAAGACTCATTCTCTGCAGCGTTAAAGTATCCTGCTGTCTTAATTCCAAAAGATGCCAAACTGTATTTCTTGCCGTTTATTTCAAAAACCTTTGCCATATTAGAAGACATACCGCTCATTACCGTACGGAGAGTATCGTCTCTTCGCAAAATGGAATCCTTAATCTTTGTCTCCCATTTCTCTACTTCCTTGTCAGACATAGAATCCTTCTCGTCATCTGTCAGAGGTTCATAGCCCTTGGAAGTAGGTGCGTTATAAGCTGCTTCCATAGCATTCATCAATTCACTATATTCTTTGAGGAAGCCTTTGACCATGTCATAAATGCCGTCCACATCAGTTGCCGTGGTAATGGTCATTTCATCGCTGACACCTGTTGCTGTAATATTCAAACCATTGATTGAAAAGGTGTTGCTTTCTCCTTCAAAAACGGCTCCATTTAATTCAATTTGAGCATTTTCAGCCTTTACTTTCACAGCAAAATCCATATCAGATGTATCAACGGCATCTGCACCAGCAGCTTCATAAGCCTTCTTTGTTGCTAATCCAAGGCTGTTTGCTACGTTAAAGCTTTCTTTTCCATCTGCATCTTTACTTGCAACAAGCTCTACAGATTCTCCTGGATTCAAACCACCTAAAACGAAGGCGCCTGCCGCACTATTATACTGCAAATCCATTCCTTCTTGCTTAAATGCATCTTTTAGCTGGCTCACTGTCATATTGTCAGCATCAACTGTAACTGTCTTCTCAACCCCGTTCACCTTGAACTTCATGGTTCCGCTCTGAATGCCCAATCCTGACAACAATGTATTATCAGAAATCTGGCCGCTCATACTCGCAAACTTACCAGCGCCAATGATAGAGCCATTGGAGGCAGTTGCATAATCCCCTGCAACAGCATCATAATTCTCAGCAGTTGCCAAGCCTAGGTTATTGAGAATATTGAAAGCATTCTTATCTCCTTCATCCACAACAAAATTAAAATCGTTGCTCAAGCCAGTATTCGCAGACTGAAGAAAGAATCTCTGCTGTGTCACATCGAAGTTTGCCGTAACACCCTGTTCGCTCAAAGCCTTGGTGAAATCACTCACTGTCATGCTTTCATTGACTTCCACAGACTTGGTCTCTCCGCCTACCTGAAACTTTAAAGTTCCACTGGTAATGCCAAGCTCTGACAAAGCTGTCTTCTTTTCAATTTTCTGTCCATCTTTTAACTCTAGCTTCGTACCAGTGAGGTACCCTGCCTTCGCAAGCTGATTCACTTTCAAGGTCTGTGTTCCATTTACTACGCTGGAAGACGCTGAGACAGTTGCCTTGGTACTGTCAGATATTGTTGTTTTCTTCTTGTTGGTAAAATTACCAATTCGGCGCATGTTTGACAAAGTTTTACTGTAGAAGTTGTAAATCTTCGTATTCATGTCCTTCCACGCATCCTGTTTCCAGGAAAGCTTGGTCTGTGCCTTTGTATATTTATCCTGTTTGGTTCGATATGCTGAAACCAGCTCCTGTACAATAGAATCTGTATCAAGACCTGAATTCAACCCAGAAATTCTAATTGCCACTTCTCTTCCTCCTATCCTCTCTCATCTATCATGATTCCGGCTAGTTCCCATACCTTTGCTATCATATCCAGCGTCTCTTCTGGGGGAAACTCCCGAATAACCTCTCTGGTACCCTTATCAACTACCTTAATGGTTACCCGGTTGGTTGCGTCATGAATCCCAAAAATCAATTCAGAACTCTTAGCCTTCCGGTTCACCTCTTCCACTGCACGCTTTACACTGTTTTTCTTAGACTGCTCACCAGAATCCACTACATTCTTCTCATCCTCTGATATTATCAGCTTCTCTGACGACGCCTTCTGATCACTCTTCTTCTCCGACTTCGCTACAGAGCCTTGCACAAGCTCCTGTTTTACTACGGTTTGCTGCTTTACCGCAGCCTCCTGCTTTACTACAGTCTCTTGCTTTACTGCCACCTCTGGCCCACTTCCCTGATAAGCCGCAGACGGTGTCTTTACATTTCGTACTTCCATCACATCACCTCCATGTGAAACCTGACCGCTGTTTTCTCTTATATATATCGGTCATCTGGCGGAAAAAATTAAGAACCCTCATTTAATAAACTGATTTTCACAAAATCTCTCGCAAGGCTGCCAAGCTGTCTATGGATGACGCTGCTTCATTTTCCTTTTGAATCTGAAGATATACTTCTTTTCGGTATACCGGAACCTCCCTTGGCGCACTGATGCCGATTTTTACCTGATCTCCACGCAGCTCCAAAATACTGATTTCTATATCATTATTCAAAATGATGGATTCTCCCTTTTTTCTGGTTAATGCCAGCATCCTATTCACCCGCCTTTTCTTTTTTTGCTTGCAAAATATCATATATTGCAAATTTTACAGGGAAATCATCTTCCACAATTATTTGATGTGCTTTCCTTTCATCTGCATTTATTACAATGGGCGCTTTCAAATTCACACTTAATTTTGTGATATCTTCTGTTGCTGTTACCGTTACCAGAACATACGTATTCTCTTCGGTGAGATTCCCCAGATCCTTTAACACTTCATCTTCTACCTGAGGATTATAATCTTCCTTTACCAGCAAAGGGTCCATAACAGGAAGAGCAAATGCAGGTTCTTCCAAAGACTGGAGCCAGGAAATCCCTTTACGAACTCCGTTTTCCCCGTCTTCATAAACCAATATGAATTTGTGACAGTCGGGAAAACCAATGATCCCCTGTTCAAAAAAGATTACCTTTTCCTCCTCTACCTCAATTTCCCCAAATAACCTAGTTTCCATCTGCATATCTTTCCTCCTTACAGATAATTTAATAACGTCTGCCCATTGGCCTTGGCAGAAGCCTGCAGGGATGCCTGGTATGCATTATAGGCCGCTGTATACTCAATAATAATATCAGACAATTCCATATCCTCATTCCTGGATTTCAACTGTTCAAAGGTTGACTGCTGATTGGACATCCTGTTTTCTGTAAGTTTCAAGCGGCTTTCACGGCTTCCCAAATCCGTTCTGGCAAGTTTTACCCGATCCATATGATTCTGGAACTTGGTAATTCCTCTTGCATAGACCTTCTGCATATTATCATCTGCATAGGAGGCTTCCTTCTCGGCAGCTTCCAGCCATTCCTTTAATTTGGCCTGAGACTCCTCATCAGAATACTGCTGCTCCTGCTGCATTGCTTTCAGCTTATCTACCTTATCATGAGCCGCTATTGCAGCCTGAACTGCATTGGTTAGCTCATCTACGTCACGACCGATATCCGCGTCTAGCACATTGGATGCCTGGGTGTTTACGGTTAATTCCTGATTAAATGCCACTGTATATTTAATTTCCTGATTCTCTTTTACATAAGTGATAGGGTTGGTTTCATCTGTAATATTTTTACAGTCAAAATAGTGTTCTGGCCTTACTTCTCCTTCTGTAAATCCTTCCTTTTGGTAATTAATACTTAACTGGGTTTTGTTGCTGCCTAAAAAAGTTGCAACATCATCTCCAAGTATCAATTCACCTGTTTCTTTAAAATATATCACTTCTCCAGGCCCAAGCTTGCAACCACCTTCTATCCAGTCATTGTAAGAAATATTTGTCGTAACTCCTATGGTATCTGCCCGGTCTTCTATTTCATAATATGCCCCCTGTAAAGGCTGTTCTACCCCATTCTCATCAATATATTTTAGACTGTCTAAAATATCTTCTGTTTTTATCTCTTCTAAATCTTCATATGATAACCGTATTCTTTTAAATACATGTTCTTGCGGCATATCACCTACCGGCACCCCTGCCGCTACTTCTCCTGGAGTATTTGGCACCGTAACATCATTTGTATAAAATCTTTTCTCTTCAATATCTTTATAAGAAAGGGATTCTGTAATCTCATATTTCGCCTTCTGGTCATCCTGCAAAAACGTAAGCTGACTGTTGGTTTTATAGCCAGTAAATACGCTTCTTCCAGCGCAATCTGTATTACCCTCTGCATAAATCTGCTTCCGCAGGGACTGAAGATCTTTGAGGATTGCAGCACGGTCCTCCTGGGTCTTTACATCTGTAGAGCCATCCACACATTTTGTATAAATATTCTCTAACAGCTTTTCCATATTCTTAAGAGCCCCTTCTGTAATCTCCATCCAGGACTGGGCATCTGGAATATTTCTCTCATAATACTGATTCAATTCACTCAGATTACTTCTCAAACGAAGGGCACGAACAGCAATAATCGGGTCATCCGAAGGCCGGATAATCTTCTTCTGCGTGGTCATCTGAGTATTTAGAGTATCCACATTTACCTTGTTATGATTCATATTAGTCATACTGTTTCTGCTAATCATGCTGTTGGTTACTCGCATCATATCTATCTAACCCTCCTTATACACCAGTTTCCAAAATTAAACGGTTATACATCTCTGTCATAGTCTGTATCATTCTGGACGCCAAATTATAGGCATTCTGGAATTTCAGCATATCCAACGCTTCTTCGTCTTCATCCACACCAGAAATTGACATTCTCTTCTGAACAATTGTTTCTCCTATATTCTCATAATTAGTAAGGAAAAGCTTTGCCTTTTCGGTATCTACTGTATTATCACTAATCAAACATTTCAGGAACTGATCTGCTCCTGTCCCACGGAACATAGGCACATCACTTTTCAGTTTAAGCATTTTATCCACAATATCCTGGGTTGCTACATCGTCTGGCGTATCTGGTGCATACATGGTCACCAAAAGCCTGGGATCCTGCTCCAGATCATATGCAACTTTTACATTGGCTGCTGTCAATAGATAATAAGAGTTGCCCTTGGAGCTCATACTGTTTGTTCCATCATAATCTGCAAAATTAGATTCTGTCCCATCCGAAATATTCTCCGCTACGAAGAAAGACATACCAGCATCCCCATTAAGATCCACACCTGACTTGTGTATCTCATTAAACTGCTTCGCATATTCTCTCAGGAAGCTATTGCACTGTGCCTGATAATAAGGAATTCCCATGGCGTCCACATCCGTTCCAATGATAGCGCTGCGCCCCTGCAACGTGGTCCGTTCTTCTGTGGATAAAGTTGTTTGCAGCTGGAATTTATAAGTGTTTGTTTCTGCATCATAAGAAAATTCTGAATATGCAAAATCCCTGTTATTGATGGTGATAATTCCTTCTGAATCCATCGTCATCTGATTGACGTTGGTGATATTGGGATTCCTAATTGTTACAACATCACCGCCAACTCCGCTCTCAAAAGATTCCACTTTTCCCTTGAATGCTTCGTTATTATTCCCATCACGAATATCAAACAAGCCTTTCAGCCTTCCTGTACAGGTTCTGCCTGCTGCATTAAACTGAACGTCATTCCGTGTCCAATAAATATCATACAGACCTGGGGCATCGGAACCATTCACTTTATACTCTCTTGCCCTACATTCCAGCGTATTATATTCAAAATTCTCTACCAATGTCTGACCATTAATTTTTAGTATATAATTGGTAGCTCCAGTATACATGTCTGGATAATTGCTGTTGCTCACCTTAGATTCTGTCACTTCTACAGGCACTATCTCAGAAAGCTGGTCTACCAGCAATGCACGCTGATCACGAAGCTCATTGGCATTGGTTCCCTGCTGCTCTATAATATTAATCTGACGGTTCAACAATGCAATCTTTTGTCCAATGGCATTGATCTGTTCCACCTGAGTACGGATTTCCTGATTAAAATCCTCCTGAATCCGAATCAGCCCTGCATTCATGCTGGTAAAAAAGTTGGTAAAATTCTGGCATTTGCTAATAAACGCCTTTCTCGCCTCCAGGCTCTCGGGGGTCTTTTTCAACTCCTCCATGGAAGCAAACATTTCATTCATAATTGTCTGAAATCCTTTGGCCGAATCCTCATCAATCAAAAATTCCTCTATCTGCTGCATTCCATATAATTGGGCGTCATACATACCGATTTTCGCACTATTTTCCCAATATTTTACATCATAGTAAAAATCACGCTTTTGTATAATCTCTGTGGTATTCACTCCGCTTCCTGCCATACCATAACGCTGATTTGTCCGAAGAGCTTCCGCCGCTATGCGGACAGCCTCCTGCCTGGTATAACCTTTGGTATTGACATTGGAAATGTTATTGGCAACCGTATTGGTCGCTACATGAAATGAATTTAATGCGGAGCCCGCTATCGTTAATCCAAAAAAAGTTGATGGCATATTTTTCCTCCTGCTACAGTCTGGTTACAAGGTGTTCTAACATTTCATTGATTACATTGATAAATCGGCTGGATGCATTATAAGCGCTTTGGTATTTTATCATATTCTGCAGTTCTTCATCAGAAGAAACTCCAAATACCTGCTGCCTGTTATTCTCAATGGCAGCCACTTCCCCTTCCAGGTCCTCAGCCATGCCCTTGAACACATTACCCTTTGTTCCAATTCCATCTATCATCCTTTGATAATATTCTTTGAAGTCACACTTGTTGGTATCATTGGGATTGACGGTATATTTCTTTTCTTTCCAAATACCTGCAAGCCGTTTCGCTGCCTCCATATCCGGCTCCCCATTCTGATTTAAAAGAGGCAGGCCACATTCAATCTCCAACAAATCCGGATTCACTGTAACATTCTGGATGGTATACATTTTCTCTGTATCCGGGGAATCTTCTTCATTATATACATAATAGATCTTCCCATCGTTGCCAGCCACTTCCGTATACCGATCCCAGCCCCGTCTAACAAACAATTCTCTTCCTGGCTTCTCCCCGTCCTTGCTCACGCATGCATTTTCATCCCAGACCCGGACATTCTTATATTCTGTACCGTCAGCGCCAGTAAAGCTTGTTGTAACGGTAGGACTTAGTATATCATTAATGGCTGTTATTATCTCATGGATATACTGATCGAATTCTGCTTCTGCGGAAAGCATCACAGACATGCCGGCCCCATCATTATACTGGTCCGCAGAAAGTCCGGTAACATCCCGGTAATTTGCCACCGTGTCTCCTCTGGAAAGCACCAATGCCTTTAACTCTCCAATGTCTGACGCTAACTCTGGAGCAATATCTACGCCAAAATCAAACACAGGTGTGTACGTACCGCTTCCTGCTGTAGATAAATGCGGCCAAACAGGGGTAATGAATCCTGTAATATCATCTTCGATTGTCCCTATCTCAAACACATGCACTTCATCCAGAAAGCTTACATTTTCCAGTCTCACATGAACCGCTCCGTTGCCATCTTCCCTAAACTCAACTTTAGCCAGAGAGGAAAGCTCATCCAATGCGTTATCCCTTTCGTCACGCAGCGTCATAGCAGTCTCTACACCGCCAGATTCAATCTTCATAATCTGCTTATTCAGATCCTGAATGGTGTGTCCCAACTCGTTAATCCGGTCCACGCTTTTTTTCACCTTAATATTGATTCTGCTCTGGTAATCTTTCATATTCTTGTAAATTCCCTGAGCTCTCTCAATAAACAAAGTTGCTTTCTGTACTACCAGGTTTTGGTATATTTCCAACTCAGGACCTTTTTTCAATTCTTCAAAAGAATTCCAAAAATCCTCCAATGTCTGCTGAAACTGCTGGCCTTCCAACTCCTGGAACATATTCTCCACATCTTGAACTGCCAGATAATTCGTTTCATAAAAAGACTGACGTCCATTCTCTGTACGGTAGTATTTGTCTAAAAAATAATCTCTCGTATGTATTACGTCAGCAATCGCAAGTCCAAGTCCTGCCTGCTGCTTGCTGATCGCTGCTCCTTTAAAGGTTACATAATCTCTGTCTGCAAATAATACCTGCTGTCTGACATAGCCTTTGGTATCTGCATTTGCAAGGTTATTAGCCGTGGTATTCAGTGCATTCTGGCTGTTCTGCAGCCCGGACGCCCCTATATACAGGCTTCCCATTCCATTTGCCATATTGCTTCTCCTTCTATTTCCGCGTCCTTGCTGATTTTTCCTTCCTTGTTATTCCATAGTTCCTTTTTTACGACATCTGCTCTCCAGCCAGATAGCATAAATGCTCCACCTCTTGTTACTGTTTTGCATCAAATCCACTATTTCCCAGCAAATCGCCGGTATTATTGGCTCGCTTGTCATAATTAGCGGTTGTAGGCGCTTGCCGCATACTCTTAAATAATGTTAAGTCAAATTCCGCCATCTCTATGGCCTGCTTCAGTAACATCTCATTCTGGGTGTTAATCTCAGCCATTTTCCCCAAGGTATCATGCAGCTTCTCTTTTAATTCCATTAATTGCTGCTGTTCTTTTGGCTGTTTATTTAAAAAGGCTATCATATTAGTAACCGTCAGTTCCTCTGGCTTCTTACTAAGTACGATAGACATATCATTGACAACTTCTTCTCTTTTCTTTTCCAAATTCTTGAGGATACTGGTTATCTCCTGCTCCCGGCTAGTTATCTCCTCAAGAGCGGGGATATTTCCGTCAATAATGATCTGTCTCTTTTCCCGGGACAATTCTGTTAGGCGTTCATATTCCCCGTTCTCTCTCTCTAATACATCCATAAAATCTTCCATTAAGCTGGCCACGTGAAAACCTCATTTCTAAAAGTATGCTTCATATTTCTCTAACAATTTAGCTGCAAAATCTCCTGTTTCCACCTTGTAATTCCCGGATGCAATACTGCTCTTTAAAGCAGCAACCTTATCCTTCCTGATCTCAGGCGCTTCTGCCACTGCTTGCTTCGCAACCTGAAAATCCCTGCCTGCCTGGGAAATCTCCAGCTTATCTTTGCTGCCAGCGCTCCCTGTACCCTTCAGCCTGGAAGTCCTATTACTGCTAAATACTTGGCTAACCTGATTGTACGCTTCTATTCGCATAAAGATATCTCCTTTCTACTTTTCGTTGTATATTTCATAGTATTGCCTGCCATTGATTTATTATCTATTTTATTTATCGGTTGTTTAAATAGAAACTTTAGGAAATATTGGGAAAGAATCTTCCAGTTGAAAATTGTTCAATTTGTACTTTTGGGAAGAACAACATTGAAACCAAGATTTTTTCGTGAAGCGTGTGTTATAAAAATTTCAAAAGAATTTCAGTTGGGGTAAGCACAGAAATTCCAAAAGTTTTCCGACTGCCTTATATGCCAATTCTGTGCTATGAGTGTATTTTCTTACAAGATAAAAAATATCAGTAACAGAAGATGCTGATACAAAACCGTCTAATTTATGCTCTTCACAAAGCTTCAAAAGCTTGTAAGAATCCTCTACAAAAGGTTCCCTTTCCAATAATACGTCAAGGATTACGTTCGTATCACACATTATTTTCATATTTTAACAGACGCTCCTCTCGTAA
>ERZ778511.210-NODE-210-length-57334-cov-9.627281_pt1 | contig 57334 bp, 47 predicted proteins | sample MGYA00510347_ERZ778511 | MGnify/ENA primary metagenome ERZ778511 (study PRJEB29527, sample SAMN07138967) | mouse gut metagenome | material: feces | host: mouse | place: China:Nanjing | collected 2016-01-25 ...
TGGCAGGGGCAAATTCCATATGGTTTGCAATGCCAATCACAGAATTATTAGTTGCCATATATTCCGTATTTATGATGAGTAAATATACAAAAGCGTTATCAAAGGAGGATTCTTTATGAACAAAATTATTACAGTAAGCCGGGAATTTGGCAGCGGCGGGCGAGGAAAGTAAGGTAATTCGCTGCCGACAAAAAACACCCTCTGATGAACATTTGACAGACAAGGAACTAAAACGCCAGATTACTTTAATAGATAAAAAGCATTGTACCTGCATTGTCTAAATTGTTTTTATAGACTGAAATCAACGATTTGGGAAAGTGCAACTATAAAATTATTAAATGCCTTTTATGAAACGAAAGGAGTAACTATGAGTAAAACAATTAACACTGTATTAGGCCAATCAAAGCAGAAGATCTTGGCAAAACCTTAATGCCTGAGCATCTGATTTATGGATTCTGCGGATTCCAAGGCGACAGCACATTCGGGGGCTTTGACGAACTCAACTGCATCAAAGAAAATATGAAATGGCTTGTTCCGTTAAAAGAAAAATACGGATTCAAAACCATTGTAGATGCAACCAATAACGAGTGCGGAAGAGACCCTTTCTTCCTTGCAAAAATGGCTACCATTCTAGATTTGAACATTATCTGCTCCACTGGATATTATTATGAGCCTGCCAGTGCTTTTATGTACTGGAAATTCCGCAGCGGTTTTGCAGATGTGGAAACAGAAATCTATGAAATGATGAAAACAGAATTAACCGAGGGTATCGGCAATACCGGCATCAAAGCAGGCGTCATTAAACTTGCATCCAGTAATGGTGAAATCACACCATTTGAAGAAAAATTCTTTAAGGCTGCTGCAAGAGCAAACGCTGAAACAGGCGCTGCCATCATTACCCATACAGAACTTGGAACCATGGGTCCAGAGCAGGCAAAGCTTTTAATTGAAAACGGTGCGAACCCATCTGATATTTCTATTGGACACATGTGCGGAAGCACCGACATTGATTATCATGAAAAGGTTCTGCAGCAGGGTGTCTTTGATTGCTTTGACCGTTTCGGCTTAGAAGGAGATTTATTCCATACCCCCACCGACGAAGAGCGATGCGATGTGATCGCAGCGCTTTTAAAGAAGGGTTACGAAGACCAGATTTTAATGAGTCATGATTCCGTTACCGTTGAGCTTGGCCGCATCCGCCCAGTACCAAAGGATGACCTTGACTTTATGGCACATGCCAATATTTTAAACATCCCAACTCGCGTCATCCCGATGCTAAAAGAAAGAGGCGTAACAGACCAACAGCTTGATAAAATCTTTATCACGAACCCTGCAAAGGTTCTGGGATAGAATCTGATCATGGATGAAAGCTGGCTATCGAAAAAGCCAGCTTTCATCTATGTTCCAGCTTGTTATAATATTTATAGATAGCTTATGTAAATTTTTTCATATCATTACGGAACAGAATAATCTGAATTTTCACCAAAAATACGTTCCATTACTTCCACCTGCTCCTTGGGGGAAATCGTTAAAGACGATTTAATCCAAAAGCCTGTTAAAGCCCGATTATTATTGTTTGTATTCAACTGCCCTTCCCAATCAGAAATATCGCAATTCCCATACTGAAGATGAGCAAACTCCTTTTTTTGAAATAACTGTTCCTCTTTTTCATTATTACCTCCATGCTCCGAACGAATGCTCTTTCCCAAACCGAACTTCGCAGTCTTTGCGAAAGAAAGATACCCCATAACAAACAATATTCCGATATCCTTCTGTACGCAATTCTTCCATATATCTTTTATCATAGATTTGCTGCAGCGCTTTTTGGGCATCATCTTCCAAATCTTCCATCGAATCTGACACTTTAATTTCCAGAATAAATGACCTTCCCCTTAAGGATGGACTTTTCACCATAATATCCGACCGTCCATTTCCTGATTCACGGTTGGATTTTACCAAATAATTTTCACTCTGGCTTAAGATTCCTGTCAGGAAGCCATGATAAAAGTTTTCCGCACTGTCATAGAAACTGATGGTATGAAATAACTGCCTGTTTAATATGTCTGTCATTTTCCTAGCATTTCCATTTTCCATCGCATGGTATAAATCATGAAAATTCTCTTTTTTTATAGCATCTTTCATCCAATTTAAAATTGTATTCTGATAAATTGTTTTCACTTCTGTATTGGGAATCCGCACCTGCAAAAATACTGAGGATTCCTTAAAATATTCACTTTCCTTTGTTAGATACCCTGTAAAATAAAGGAAATTCCACAAATTTTCACTATTACTGTGCATATCTTCATAAGTGACTTCTTCATAGACCTGAATGTCCAAGGTCCCGCCACCCAAAAGCATTTCAATCTGTCCTTTCATTTCCCTGTCTGCCCTGACAATCAGGTCCTTGATAATGTCATTAGAGCTAGTATTTATCCAATAGGGGCGTGGAAATGCATTTACATCTGAATACAAATCATACAAAAACTTAATCACACTCCAAGGATTATAAACTTCTGTATCTCCAAATAAATACCCATCGTACCATTCCTTCATGGTTGGAAAACGGCTTTCCACATGGTAATCCTTCATCATCTGAAGGACTTCCTGTTCTATAAATCCGAAATGCTCACTGTATTTCTTATCAAGCACAGAGATAATGTTCAGATGATTTAATCCCGTAAATATACTTTCCTTTGAAATACGCAGACAGCCGGTAATCACCGCAAACTGCAAGTATTCGTTGGTTTTCAATACCGATTCAAACAGCGAACGGATAAAATCTATCATCTCATTATAAAAACCCTTCAAATACGCATTCTCTAAAGGGACATCATATTCATCGATGAAAAGAATTACGTGCTTACCTGTCGCCTGGCAGAGACATTTACTCAAAAACTTTAGAGAACCAGAATAATCATCATACTCCCCTTTTCCACCTGCTATTTTCCGAAACAAGAATTTGTCTGAATCATTGATTTTTTCACTCTCTAATACATATTGATGTCTCTGGAATTCTTGTGCAAGCTCAATTTTTATCTTACCATAAGCCGATTCAAACACTGGCTGTTTTGCTGATTTTAAGGTCAGGTCGATCACAGGATATGCCCCCATTTGCTCTGTATACCTTTCACCAGCATCCATAATTTTTAAATTATGAAAAAGCTCTTTTCTCTGTTCATTTCTTTTTACATTTCCTGTATCTTCAAAAAAATACCGGAGCATACTGAGATTTAACGTTTTTCCAAAACGTCTTGGACGAGTAAATAGATTTACTTTTCCTTTCAAATCCAATAACTCCTTAATAAGTAATGTCTTATCTACATAGTAATAGCCTGACTTTACCATATCCTCAAAATTTTCAACACCGATCGGTAATGGCTTCTTCATCACTGCCACCTCCCTTTTTAGGCATATTATAACCGATTCCCCTTTGTTTCACAATCAATTTCCATGCGGAAAGAACGAAGCCACCTCCCGAATATTTTTTATTCTAAGAGATGGCTTTCTAGGCTAAATAGGAGCGATTCTATTTTGCTACAGCCATATGTACCGACATATCCATGCTTAAAGGCGTAACCGATATTTTATTTTCCACATATACCGTATAGATATCACTGTCCTTTTCCAAGGACTTCATGTCTACATATTGCACGGATTTCAAACGATATGGCTTGTCAAGCTCTCTTTTTTCTGGTTTTACAAAATAATAGTTATTTTGCTTACTTTGCGTTGTAATCCGGTACGCAATTGGTCCTTTTAGCTCCGCTGGAACATTAATATTCCAAATATCAGTTTTCTCTGGCATTCCCTGGACCAGCACATCTTCTATGAACTTACCCAAAATCATTTTTGCTGGTTCCCAATCAACCTCATCGAATTCTTCTGACCTGTATTTCCCATATTCCATGGCCATTGATACCGCAATCCCTGGAATTCCATAGCTATTTGCTTCAAAGGCTGCACCCAATGTTCCACTGCACGTAATCGTAGTTCCCAGATTCTCACCATAGTTGATGCCGCTAATACATAAATCCGGTTTTCTTTCTGACAACTCCACCACCCCATGGGCGACTGCTAGAGCGGGAGATCCATGGACTGCATAAGCCGTATGCTTTCTTGTGCCAAGGCACATTTCCACCTTTTCAATCCTTCCAGTCTCCTCTGTTCTGGGAAATGCTCTTGCCATTCCAGTCTGTTGTCGATTCGGCGCCACAACCAATAAATCACCATATGGCTCTGCTGCTTTGGCCGCTGCCAATAACCCTGGACTCTTAATCCCATCATCATTCGTAATCATAATCAAAGGCTTCTTCATTCTTCCATACCCCCTTCTCTATAGGACCTCTGATGCTTATTTCAAAATCCCTGTGGAAGGCTTGCTCCTATACAAACCTTCCACAGGGATTTCAATACGGTAATATAGCGTTTTTTATTTAACTAAATATCTCGTAAGTTTTCTTAAGCACTTCATCCGTATGCTCTGTAATTCCAAGATAAACTGGAAGCATTTTCTGATACAATTCAACATTCTCTGGTTTTGGATCAAATGTATCCTTGATGCGAACCATACCTGCAACCGCCTCATCAAATCCTTCGTATATACCTGCTGCAACCGCCGCACAGATTGCAGAGCCAAGCCCTGCGGCGCCATTCACTTCATTTCTTACCGTACGCATGTTGAACACATCTGCCAGTATCTGCATAAACAAATCGCTGTTAGAGCCTCCGCCCGTTACAATCATCTGTTCAAGAGTTACACCAACCTCGTTGCTCATATCGTCCACATGCTTCTTCATGGTCATTGCAACTGCCTCTAAAAGAGAACGGTAAATATGCCCTCTGGTATGTCTTCCGTCAAAACCAATCATAATGCCTTTCTTATAGCGGGCATCCACCGGAGCTAACCAGTCAAGTACCGTCATCAGCCCATCGCTTCCAGTTGGAACATTCTTGGCTTCCTCACTCAAAAGTTCTTCCGCTGACATGCCTCTTTCTTTTGCCATCTTTACATAACTTACCCCAAGCACCTCCCGGAACCAGCTAATGGTCCACATGCCTCTTCGAATTCCGTTACTATCGTAAAGGAACTTATTGGGTACACAGGAAAACTTCGGCCATGCATATGAGGTTCCCTTTAGATTCTCTTTTCCTTCCATCATAGCAGTTGTGTAAGTTCCCAGTGAAAGACATGCTGTGGTATCTCCCATACATCCTGTCCCCAGCCCTTCCACTGCTTTATCATTGGAAGTAGCCACTACTGGAACTCCTTCTGGAAGCCCTGTGCGCTCTGCTGCTTCTTTTGTCACATACCCAAGGATATCTCCTGGCATTACCAGCTCAAAGAGCATCTCTCTTGGCATCCCTGTTTCCTCATAGCTCTTTGGGTCCTCGGACCATTTCCAGTGATCTACATCCACGGGCCATCCATACTCATAATTTGCAACCGTATCCTTAAATTCACCTGTGAGACGGTTTGTAATATATCCCGAAGAAGCACAGATCCATCTGACATCTGGATTTGCATGGTCATAGGGCTGAGACACACGGATATCCATCCAGCTAAGGGCAGGCTGTGCCAGAGAACCGTCTTCTTTCAGATATGCGCGACAGCAACGAATGGTACACAATCCAATTCCAACAATATCCTTCATATCCCCTTCAAACTTTGTCATACATTTTTTACTTGCGGCGCAGATTGCATCCCACCAGTCATCATCAGGATGCTCTACGTATCCAGGCTTTGGTAAGTCATATGGCCTAAGGGGTTCTTTATCTTCACAAACAATATTTCCCTTGGTGTCAAAAATTGTAATCTTTGCGCTCTGTGAACCTTCGTCAATACCAATGATATATTTTTCACTCATTCCATTGTCCTCTCTTTATGTATTATCTTACCAGATATCCACCGTCCACGACTAACACTGTACCATTCACATAATCAGAAGCATGGCTCGCAAGGAATACAGTTGCACCCATCAGATCCTGTCTCTCACCCCAACGGTCCGCTGGAATATGGTTCTTAATGGCAATGTATTTGGGATCTTCCTCGTTCCCACTTCCTGTTCCGGCTGTCATAGCAGTCTGGAAATATCCTGGCGCAATACCATTGACACAGATACCATATTTTCCAAGCTCGTCTGCATAAGCCTTTGTAAGTCCCATAAGACCAGCCTTCATTGCCGCATATGCTGGAGACCCAAGTCCGCCTAAGAAGGAGAACAAGGAACAGATATTGATAATCTTGCCGCTCTTTTGGGGAATCATATATTTTGCAACCGCATGGCTTAAGTCAAATGCGCCTGTCAGGTTAATGGCAATCATTGGGTCCCATTCCGCTCTGCCAAATTCTAACACATCAGCAATCTTACAGATACCTGCACAATTTACAAGAATATCTACCTGCCCATATGTTTCCACACACTTGTCGGCAATCTTGTCACACATGCCATCCTCTGTCAGATCACCCTGCATAAAGGTATATTTTACTCCACAATCCTCAATCAACTTTTTCGTAGTCCCGTCATCATCTACAAATGCAAATGCAAAAATATCTGCGCCTGCTTTTGCAAGGGCCAATGCAAATGCCTGTCCAAGTCCGCTGTTTCCTCCTGTTACAATCGCTTTCTTACCCTTTAGTGAAAAGAAATCCATAGAAAAATCATTAATGTTTACCATTACAATAACCTCCATCTTTGTGATTTAATATGTTCCTCTAAAAGAGTAGATTCTTATCTGCGCACAACAAGAACCAACAGAATTTCACTCTCCATGGCGCCAAGCACAATTGCGAAGCAATGTTTTACCTCTTGTGGGAGTGCTCCTCCCCGGAGGGTTTTTTCTTTCTAGGATATAATCTCCTATAAAGTAAAAAAAGAGCAACTTCTACCTAAATTCATAGATAAAAGTTACTCTCTCTTCCGCTCTTTTAGTAACTATCCACATTATAACCTTGGAATCTAAGATTGTCAATATCGTGATAATACTTAAAAACGCTATTCAATTTTTATTCATATTGCACAATTCTTATTTCATTACTTAACACAGGCGTAAAACGCCCAACCCTGAATTTTCGTACAAACAGTTCACATTTACACAGAAAGAGGTAATAAACATTCTTTCCACACCCTCGCAATGTCTCAAAATTCCCTTGTCCCTTTGCAATACACAAGTCTGCACTTTCGATCCACGTAAGCGCTGTCTCATTCACCTGATCCAATGGTGTCCCAGGAACATCTGTACCATTGGGAATTACTGAGGCTATCTCAGTAAGCCCTACTGCCTTTGCATCGATATATGTCGCATCGTTCAGTACTGGAGCCCCTCTGACAATCACGCCTACTTCCAGATTAGGATAGAACTCTTTCACTACCTCTAGAAATATTTTATCAAGAACAATCTCCCCTGCATTATCCGTGATATATGCCAGCCTTTTTGCATTTGCAAGATCCGCCCGTAGATACTCAAGTTCCTCCTCTGAAAGACGAATTTCCCCCCGTTTGCTTAGTAATTCGCCCAGCTTTTCTTCCTTCACCTCAGACATGGCCCCAAAATCTATGTAGTTTCCGGTTACGGCATATTGGAGCCCTGCAAGAAATGGATCCTTTTCTCCTGCAATTTCCTGACGAATTTCCTCTTCCTGCCTCATCAGTATCCGGTTATACTTCTTTTTCGGATATTGATAAGAATCCGATACTTTTAAGTGGGCCTCCGCCGCTGAAATCACTTCCGCCATCAAGACAGGAGCAGATTTTTCTTCTGCTGAATCAAGCACCCTTTCCATCTGTTCCAAAACCGCTGCCTGAATACTTTCCGAAGCATGATATTGCTCCAACAGCCCTGACACTTTATTTCTACAACATTCGAAACACTCTTTCTCTGCTTTCATGGTTTGTCCCTCCCGTTAGCAGTCCCATAATTTTCGGTTTGTAGTGGCAACTGCAATCGCCCCTGCTTTCAAAGCTCCGATAATATCTTCTTCATCCTGGGTAAGCCCACTTGCCACGATTGGCTTCTCGATGGTCTCTGCCAAATACTTCATAACCTTATAAAGTCCTGCAGGCAAAAATTCCACCACATCCGGGTCACAGTTTTTGACATGCTTTGCAACATTGGCATAGGTAAATCCATCCATCATATAAAAACGCTGAATCGTAAACATACCAATTTCATTTGCCCGCTTAATCATTGCCGGCTTCATGCTGATGATACCATCTGCTTTCGTATATTTCTTGATAAAATCTATACTGATTTCTTTTGCGGAAAGTCCAACAATTAAGTCTACATGGACAATTGCCTTCTTCCCTGCTTCCCTTACCTTTTCAACGATATCAGCAATCGTGCAAATATCCCCATACAAAACATACGCGATATCACTATCTGATTCTTTTAAAGCTCCCAGCCATTCATCATTTTTAATTTCTGGAATCACCGGACAGTTTTCTGTGGATTCTAAAAAAAATTCTTTTGTCAGAGACACCTTTCATTCCTCCTGCTCAATGGGCAGACGCGAACTTTCCACTGGTCTGCCTGCACTGTCGTAATCTTCTTTATGCACATCATACTTTTTCGGATTTAAACTTATTTTCAATAATCCTGCAATCATGATGACCATCAGGAACATATTTGGGAAACCACCTAGGTTCGATGCGGCTTTGATGCCGTCAATCCCAGCAAAGCTAATCAAGATCCATGTAGCCAGCGCCATTGTAATTCCCCATACCGCCTTTAACCATGCTGGAGATTCCTGATTGTCCTGTGTTACCCCACTCGTACATAATCCTGCCATGGCATTCGTATTGGAATCCGTCGCTGTAACGAAGGAAATAAATACAATAAACAGATAAAACGGTATTATGAGCATGGAAAGCGGAAGCTGTTCAAAAACAGAATATACCACTGATTCCGCACCACTCTTTGACATAATATCATATAATCCTGCTCCATTTAACTCATAATATATGGTAGCAGTAGAAAATAATCCCATCCAAATTGTGCTAAAAATTGCAGGAATAATAAAATTACATTTGATCGCATCTTTTATGGTGTACCCTCTCAGTATTTTTCCCAGAAATACCGCTGTAATCGGCGTCCATGCCAGCCAATTGCACCAATAGAAATTCGGCCAGCTCTTTGCCCATCCGTCCTCAAAAATATCTCCTGTCATCAAGCTCATCCGAAAGAAATCCTGTAGGTATGCTCCCCAGGACTCAGCCGCAAAATTCAACATAAATGCAGTTGGCCCAAGTACAAAAACAAACAAAAGAAGCGCCATATACACTTTAGCATTGATGGATGATAAAATTCGAATCCCATTCATTATACCAGAAATACTAGATAAAATAAATGCTGCCGCAATCACTGCAATCACCACTCCCCAGGAAACCGGGCCGCTCTTAATTCCAAACACCTTTTCAACGCCGCCTGCAATATTCATGGCGCCTGTCCCAAGGGCTGCTGCCACACCTGCCGACAGTGCAAACAGACAGATGACATCTATCACCCCATTATATTTTTTTACTCTATCCCCAAACACCGGAACCAAAGCGGAACCCATGGAATAGGGCTGATTCATATTATAAAATACAAACGTAAATATGAGTGTGGCTACTGTATAAATCGCATATGGTGACCATGTCCACTCTAAAAACATTGTCTTCATGGCAAATACCGCTGCTTCTTTAGAACCAGCCTTCGCCCCCTCTGCCACTGCTGGCGCATACAAATGGTACATGGGCTCTGCGCATGCCCAGAATAGTATTCCTGCTGCAATAGTGGTACAAAGGGTAATCCAGACCAAATTCATATAATTCATAATCGGCCTCGCCTTGCTCCCACCAATCCTCACCTTTCCAAGAGGGGAAAAGTATATAAAAATCACTGTTCCAACACATGCCAATGTAGTCAGGTTGAATGCCCATCCAAAATTACTCAGAATCCAGTTTGTTACTGCATTTAACCCTGCTAAAAAAGCATCCCCATTCGTCAAGCTTACCCCTACCATCGCTACCAGTAAAAGCCATGGTGGGAAAAAAACACCTTTACGCAATGTCAATGTTACGGTTCTTTCGTTCTTACTGCCTTCCATAGTCTCACTCCTTTTTTATCACTACATTTACCGTGTCTGCCTGATACCTCCTTATAAGCCGAATCAATGTCTCTTCCTGCTCTCTGCCTAATATCCGCTTCGGAACCGCACATACTTCCCCACCTGCTTTTATGATGTACATATTCTGCGAAATATAGAATTTTAATTTCCCATTTTCCAACCTTATCTTCCTGTTACTGCCAGCAGGTTCGATATAAGAATCCTTGATAACAAGCTGATACCTGCTGTCCTTTTGGAACATTCTTTCCGCCCTTTTTTTCCTCTGCCACTGTGGGCCATACCTTAGATAAAACATCAGTAAAATAATCGTAAAAAGTGTGAAAAACAAGAAAAACTGCTCTGGTTTTCTTATATAAGCAATTAAAACCACTATTCCAAGTATACTGAGAATCACCAAATTCACACTTTTTAGCATCCCTTCCTGTTTCCAGCCAAGGCAGAGCAGTGTCTCCTCTATTTCTTCTTTCGTAAGCTGATAGTTAAGCTTCAGCCCTCCCATCTCCTTTCCTTTGGTTTAATTCCATATATTTCCCCTGTTGAACATTTCGCCTGGGTCAAACAATTCCTTTGCCCTTTTGCACTGTTCGATATATGCATCCGCAAGCAAATCACCCAGGATTTCCTTTTTCAGTTTCCCAATCCCATGTTCCCCAGGGAAAATACCCTGTTCCTTTCCAATTCTTACTGCCCATTTTTGCATCAGCTGGATTCCCTGGCAATATTCCTCATATGACTCTGGAAGAATATTGACATGAAGATGACTTTCCATTGCATGTCCAAAAATACAGCCCTTAAGCCCCGAAGCGGAAAGCTCCTTTTCGAAGCTGTCAAGTGTCTGCCTAAATGTGCCGTCACACATCATGTCCATGCCAAGCTTCGTAATCCGGTGGTCTTTTCTATGCTGCTTTTCAATGAAAAGATTCACCATTTCTGCTGCTGCATGACGGAAGATATGAAGCTTTTCTATTTCTGCTTCCTCGGATACTGCCCACGCTTCATCTGGGTCGCCTCCACATTCCATCGCCAGCTCCATCAACTGTTCCGCAATTTTTTCAATACCTTCCTCCTGTCCATGAACCTCCATATATATCATAGCCTCAATTTCTTCCCTGATACCTGGAAGCTCTTTTATCCTTGTCATGAATGGCCTGCTTTCCTCAATCATAACAAGGCTTGCTTTCCCCATGTATTCCACCGCTGCAATAGACGCAAAATCATTTTTGGGCATCTCTTCTTTTAATCCATCTACAAAGGCTGCCGCCTGTTTATTTTTTTCAAAGAAAAATGCCAGTCCCCAGATAGCTTCTGGTTTTGGAAGCAGTTTCAATGTAAGCTCTGTAATAATCCCAGTAATTCCTTCCTTTCCAAGGGCCAGGGTCAATGCATCCACACATTCATTCCCTGATAACTCCTTACTCTCGCCACGGCATAATTTTCTAACCTTTCCTTCATAATCCATGATACACAAGGATTCTATATATTGTCCGCTTTTCCCATATAAGATACGATTGATTCCCTGAGCGCCTGATGCGGCAATCCCACCAACGCTGGCCGAGGTTTCTGTTGGATCTACTGGCCAAAACTGAGGATTTTTTCGGAACAGGTTATTAATTTCTTTCTTAAGGTCAATCAAATTAATGCCTGGCTGAACCTGTATACGCCCCGTTCCATCTTCTTCCTCCCAGAAACCTAGCGCCTTGTTCATGCGGGAAAGATTCATGAGATGTCCCCCTTTGGGAATTGCACCGCCTACAATACCAGTTTTTCCCCCTTGTATGGTAACAGGTATTCCCTTTTGGGATAATTCTTTTAAAATACCGGCCACCTCTTCCTCAGATTTTGGGAAGGATATACTGTCTGCATATCCACTATACTTGGATTCATCTGTAAGATATTCCTCATATTCTTCACTCATTGGATAGATATTCTGCGCCATGTTTCTGCCACCTGCCCTTTTTCATTTACTAATTTTTTTCAATTCCTCCATAACTGGAAGAAAATCATCAATGACCGCTGCATCTGCCATCTTCATAATTGGGGCATTCTCATCGATATTAATCGCAGCAATGAACTTGCTTTTTTCAATTCCAGCATAAAATGCTGCGGCCCCAGATACACCTGCCGTAATACAGATTTCAGGTCCCACCATAGCCCCTGAAACACCAATCAGCCGATTCATAGGCTTCCATGCATTCATGGCTGCCGGACGGCTGACTGCCACCTCTGCCCCAAGACATTTCGCCGTTTCATCAATAACCGTCATATTTTCCTTATTCTTTACCCCACGCCCTGCTGCCAAAATAACCTTCGCATGGCCAAGACTGCTTTCAGAAGCCTCTGGATAAAATTTCTGTGATAAAATATGGTCTGCCTGGTTCTCACAAATCATTTCTTCCTTCACACGAAACCTGCCAGGCGTAAGCTCCTGCCTCTCCCCTCCTCTTGCAAGGCTGATGCAGTAAGGTCCTCGCTTCATGGCAAAAATCCCTTCCATATGATTGGCATAAACCATTTTACTTACAGATATACCATGATTTTTCCCACTGTTCTCCTGTGCCTTCACAGGAAGATATAGCTTCTCTGCTTCTGTAACTGAGCTTCCCAAAAGCCTTGCCGCCATGCGTACTGCAAGCTCCATACCACTGTCATCGCTTCCAAAAATATATAATTCTTCCGTTCCTGCCTGGCTGCAAAGCACCTGCAGGATATGCTCTGGTACATACTCCTTTGACTTAATAAATACCGCTTCCTTGGCATGATGCGCCTGTATCTTCTGCACATCCTCTGGGCTTCGGCAATAAATGATTGCTTCTTTCTGCTCCATCCCAGCCAGATACTTTTGGGCAAACCCTTTTTGTTCCTCCATCTGACTTTGGACATCATCTGTATAGCCATTTACAACAAAATGGTATCTCATAGCATGGACAGCCTCCCTTTCAGATACTTTTCGTAAAGATGTCTTGCTTTCTCCTCAGGTGAATCCCCCTCTATGATCACCGTATTCCGTTTCCGGTCTATAGGATTTAGCCCAATTAACTGGACACTCTCACCTGCTTCCACCATACCAAGCTCCTCTGGCATAAGCTGTGTTACTGGACGCTTGCCCAGCTTCATCTTATCCTTTAGCGTTGGTATCCGAAGATAGGCGCAGGGGGCGTTTCCCACTGCAAGCACACAAGGGGTTTTTACCTGGCGAACCATGTATCCTCCTGGAACCTGAGCCGTTACTTGCAGATGATTTTCATCCATTGGCTCCATACCAACCACTTGAGTTATGCATGGCCACCCTAGCTTTTCCGCCAACAGATAGGGCGTCTTTTTATTGCTTCCATCCGAACTTTGGATTCCAGTGATAATTACATCCTGCCCCTCAACTTTTTTCACATAATTTGCAATCCCCTCTGAAACCATCTCCGGGGAGAAAAGAATATCCTCCTCTGTTTCCACGCAGATTCTTGCTCCCTCTGAAAAGCCAAGGGCATACAATGTTTTCAGAAAACCTTCCGTTTTCTGCCTGCCAATCGTAAGGGCGCTCAATTTATATACGACATTAAGACCTTCTGATAAATCAGAAAGCCTTAACATCATCTCCAATGCCCCTTCGTCAAAACAGTTCCAGACTAATTTTGCATATCCAGTATCTACGTAAGACTGATTCTTTTTATTCCAGTCCTCCTCCACAATCAAATCCAAATCTGGAACGACTTTAAAACATCCGAGTATTTTCATAGACTATTTCCTCAATGGAATCAATGTTCCCATATTCATAATGCCATTTGGATCAAACGCCTGTTTTAATGTCTTAAGCATATAATAGGAGGAACCGTATTCCTGGGTTACGTATTTTGCTCTTGCTTTTCCGAGGCCATGATGATGAACGATAGATCCGCCATACTTAATCACCTGTTCACAAATAATCTGGTTGATTCTGTCATGGTATTTATTAATCTCCTCTTCTGGAGCACAGTCCACAATATTATAGTAATATACGAAATACATATTTGTTCCGTTAATGTAGCTATGTGAGGAATGTCCTCCCATCAAGGTCATATCCGGCACTTCTTCCAATATTCTGTCACATGCAGTCTTATAAATCTCATAAATATTATCCCAGCTTCCAGAAACCTCTGTTGTAATTCCGATATTCTGTGTTGCACGAATTTCCTCTTTTTCCTGTGCAATCTCCTCTGGTCCCCAGTTCAATCCACTATACCACTTCTCGATCAATGCCGGGTCCACCTCTTCCAGCTCTGGATGCTTTGACATTAATTTCTTGATGCCTTCTTCCATCGCCGGCGTAATATTCGCTGGACCTTCTGCCATCCAAATTAAGATTGCCTTCCCTTCTTCCAGCCATGCACTGAAATGCTGCTGTGCGTCCGCAGCGTCATAGAGTCTTGCAAAGGATGGTCTATATCCTTCCACCATAACCTCACGCAAGCAGTCAAATCCAAGTTTCATATGTTCATCATCCAGTTTATAACCAATATAACGATTGTTCTCTGGCTGCCATTTGAAAAGCTTCAATGTCACCTCTGTAATAAAGCAGATAGCGCCTTCATTCCCGCAAATGATATGCCTGATATCCGGTCCTGCCGCACGTCTTGGCACATTCTTGATTCTGCAAATCTTGCCATTGGGAAAAACTGCTTCCATACCAACAATCATATCCTCAATTCCACCATACAATGTAGAGAACTGGCCAATACTTCTTGTTGCAACAAGGCCACCAATCTGCGCCAGCGGTTTAGACTGAGGGGAATGTCCGGTTGTATATCCTCTTTCCCTTAACATGTCATCAAGCTCCTGGAGCGGAACACCGCACTGGCAGGTTACCTGCATATTATACTCGTCTACCTTAATTACTTTATTCATAGTTGATCCATCAATTACGACAGAATCCTTCAATGCTGTCTCCAATCCACCCTCAATTGCAGAATGCCCAGTCCGTGGAACAACGTTAATCTCATTCTCATTTGCAAAAGCCAGCACATCTGCCACTTCCTGCGTGTCCTTTACATAGACAACCGCTGCGGGAATCGGCTGTGTATAGACTTCGCATACCTGCTCATACTTTCTATATCTGTCTAAACTGCTCTCTTTTAATACCTGCTCATCTGTGATTACCTGCTCTTCTCCAAGGATTTTTACCAATCCCTCTACAATCTGTTCTCTTGAAATAATTGCCATCTTACTGGACTCCTTTCATTTTATTATTTTCCGTTGAAAAGAAACAAAAAAAGAGTGGTAACCTTCCAAAGCAAATGTGCCATCTGCTTCTTCAGTTACCACTCTCTAATCATCTCTTTGAGTAACTGCCCTTAGTATAAAATACTTTCTTCCTTTTTGTCAATTAGTAATATTTTATATTTTTAGATTTTGATTTTTGTGCAAGATGTCTATGCTGCCAAAGGCAGAAAGACCTTTTGGTTCTATAAATATCGGCTATTATAAAAAATGGGGAAACTCAAAAAACTTTATATTGACAAGGGCTTGCATATCGCATAAAATGTTACCAATTTATGCTTTCATTCAAAAAGAGAACTTTTATTGTAACAATACTTGCTGCTTCCTATAATTCTATCTACAGCCTTGCTTTTATGAAAGGACTTTACTATACCATACTATTAAACGGGCTGCACCTTACACATTTTCAGTTAGGCCAGCTTTACAGCGCTTACGGTATCTTCTCTATGTTTTCTTATCTGTTTGGCGTCTTTTTTCTCAATCGTTTTGCCAAATGGAAATTAATCACTGGTTCCTCACTCCTCGTAAGTCTGTTGACTGGATGCCTGATTTTACTTCCATCATACTATATGATGCTTCTGATTTTTGGAACAGCAGGTTTCTTCTATTTGCTTTACTGAACCTGGCTACATCCATTTTTTCTGCCATTTATCTTAGGCAGCTTCCTGAGCCCCATGTGGTACGAACCCGTATCCGCCTTTCCAGTATAGGGAATCTGGTTGCAAACAAACGGTTATGGATGATCATTATCATTGTTTTTATAAACTACATTGCTTATACAAACATAAATTATGTGCTTCCCTATTTAAGCGAAACCTTTCATCTGCCAGTCCGGGTGAATAATTTGCTGTCCATCATCCGTGTATACTTTATTGGAATCATTGCTGCCCCTATTGCCGGAAAAATTACCGACTTACTGCACTCTGCCTCCCGTATTATGGGATATACTTTTTTACTGCACAGCATTGCAATCCATATCATCTTCTTTCTTGCTGCTATGGCTTCACTGATTGGCTTTTTTGTTGTACGAAAATTAAATCACAAATCTTCTTCGTGAATTTGTACAGTTTTTCATGTATTTTTTTGTAAATAATATACACAATTGATTTTTTATGCTTTTTTTAATTGACTTTTTGTCATAGTTATTTTATGATGAGTTCAGTTACAAGAGTGAAGAGAGAGAAGTAACGCCGCAAGGCATTACTTTTCTCTTTTTTTGTTGCTTTTTGTCATAGTGACTGCAGCGCTATGGCCCAGCCACAAAATTATTTATTCTGGAGGTATACTATGGACAAATCATTTATCAAAAAATATGGCACCCTGCTTCTTTTGGCTGCTGGCGCTGGAATCATCTTCCAGCTTCCCTATATCCGCGAAACATTCTACGTTCCTATTCAGAATGCAATGAACTTAAGCAATGCCCAGATGGGTATGCTTTCCGCCGGATATGCTACTGTTGCAACTGTATCTTATTTTATCGGTGGGGCAATTGCCGACAAATTCTCCGCAAGGAAATTATTGACATTCTCCTTCCTGGCAACCGGCGGTTTGGGACTTTGGTTCTCTACCTTCCCAGGCTATACAACCAGCCGTATTATCTTTGTATTAATGGGAATTTCAACAATTATTACATACTGGTCGGCATGTATCAAGGCAACCCGTATGCTGGGCTCCGATGAAGAACAGGGCCGTCTCTTTGGCCTTCAAGAAGGGCTCCGTGGTATCTTAAATGCGCTTTTGGTATTTGTTATGACCGCTGCTTTTGCCCGTCATACCAATGAGGTTGCCGGCGCCGCTTCTGCCATCCGTATCTGTTCCTTTACAGTCATTATCATTGGTATTTTAAATTTTATCTTTATCGAAGATACAAAAAAAGAAGAGAACAGCGAATCGGTTCTCGAAGTTACCAAGGGCCTGTTCAAAATGCTTTTGATACCCAGAGTATGGCTGCTTGTAGGAATTATCTTCACCGCATACAGTGTATACGGATTAATTGGCTATGTAACAACCTATGCCCAGCAGTTTTACGGACTCACTGCCACCACTGCTGCAACACTTGGAGGAATACGTTATCTACTCCAGGGTCTTGGCGGTATTGCAGGAGGATTCCTTGCTGATAAACTGCATTCACGTATAAAAGTTATTGTTGGCGGCTGCATCGGCCTGGTTCTTTCCTTTGGCGCTTACATTGTCCTGCCAGGCAACGCTTCCCTGCTTGCGGCTGTTATCATAAACTTTTTCATCGGCCTTATCTTCATTTATGCCGTAAGAAGCCAGTATTTTGCAGTACATGACGATGCCAAAATTCCCCTTCACTTAAGCGGCCGTGTGTCCGGTATCGCTTCTGCGCTTGGATATATGCCAGATATGTTTATGTACACATTAGTAGGTAGCTGGATGGATAGCTACGGAAGAAACGGATATAATATGACCTGGGCTTACGCTATGGTGGCAGCCGCATTGTGTATCGTTCTCTCTCTTATCCTCAGCAAGGTTGTCAAGGACGGAAAAGAAATCGATGCATAACTAAATTTGATACAACATTTTTAACTTCCTCTATACATTTCTAAAAAGGATGCTGCATGAAGGAAAAATATGGGATTTTGTTTTATATACCATATTTTATTCCTTCATACAGCATCTTTTATTTTTCCCATTTGATACCACGATAGAACCATACTGACATCACCATCGCAATCACCCATCCAATGGGCCAGGATACCCATATACCAGTAGCTCCAAGGGCCGTCCTTGACAATGTAACTGCAAGGACAACCCGAAGCGCAAGATCTGTAAAAGTCGCTGCCATAAATTTTCTCATATATCCTGCCCCGCGAAGCACGCCATCAGCTACAAGCTTCATTGATATAGCAAAATAAAAGGGTGATAAAATCCGCAAAAATAAGATACCTGTATGCATCGCCTGGGTGCCAGAACCATTCACAAAAATAGACACCAGATATTTGCTGGCGATAAAATACAACAAAGCAACAGGAACACAAATTGTCCATACCAGGCGGATACCTGCCTGGAATCCTTCTTTGATACGGCTGTATTTCCCTGCCCCCAGATTTTGCGCCGTATAATTGGAAATTCCGTTTGCAAGTGTTGTAAATGAGGTAATGACCATATTATTTAATTTCACTGATGCAGAATATCCTGCCACAACATCCACGCCAAAACCATTGATGACCCCTTGGATAATAATATTTCCCACAGAAACAAAGCTTTGCTGCAAAATACTTGGCACAGCAACGCCCGATATACGACCTAACATCTTCCAGGAAAAAATCTTAATAGCGCCCTCCACCTGAATCTCTCTAAATTTTCGAAACACAACGACAATAGCTAACATGCAGCTTACGCCCTGGCACAAGAAGGTGGCCCAGGCTACTCCTTCTACACCCATGCCAAAACCTGCCACAAACAAAATATCCACAGCAATATTAGATATGGAAGAACAAGCAAGAAAAAGAAATGGTGTCCTGGAGTCTCCCAAAGCTGAAAAAATTCCAGTCGCCACATTATAGTAAAGCACAAAGGGAAACCCAAGGATATAAATATCAAGATACCGTTTGGAATCTGCAAATATGTCCGTGGGCGTATGAATAAGAGCCAACAGTCCACTACAGAATATCATACCGCACAGCATCAAAAATGCACATAAAATTCCGCCGGCGATCAGTGTTGTATACACGGCCGTTTTCATTTCATGGTATCTTTTTGCTCCAAATAATTGAGAAACAATAACAGAACAGCCAATATTACATCCAAAGGCAAAAGCAATAAATATTAACGTAATCTCATAGCTGTTTCCCACTGCCGCAAGGGCATTGCTATTAATAAAATTTCCTGCCACGAAGCTGTCAGCAATGTTATAAAGCTGCTGAAAAATGATACTGCCAAGAAGTGGAATACAGAACTTCCGCAAAACTATCCTTGGCTCTCCAACTGTCAAATCCTTTGTCACTTCTTTTGTAGTCTTTTCTTTCATAATGATAATTCCTATACACTGTACCTATTTATCAGACACAGCGCTATCCTTCCTATTGTATACGTTTGGGTTTGGCTGATTGCACAAACACCAAACTATGGAATAATGTATCAAAGCATATTTTTCTTCTCCATCCATTGCTTGAAATCACCTTCAGGATTCAACGCAAAATATGTTCTCTGCATATTTTCATAAATAGCTTTTGTACTTGGATGTTCTATTCCAAAGCTAAACAGAAAAGCTTTATATGCTTTGCCAAAATACTCCAAAGCAACCTGATATTTCCCTCTACTCTCATACACTTCTGCCAATTCACTATCTATCTCTGCCAGTTCCAAATGCTCTGGTCCCAGTATCTTTTCTCTGATTTCCCGAGCTCTTAATAGTAATCCTTCACTTTCATGATAGCATGCTTTCTTTTTCTTATCCTTGCCCTCTTCTACCAATACGTATGTCTCCGCCATTTTTGACTTTAACTCTTCTGCTTCCCATTCATTTTCTTCCGTTGACTCATCTGTCATATATAGAAATTCTTCCTCTTTCTCATCTATCTTTTCATGAAATATCACCCGAAGCTTTACAAAAGAATAAAAATCATATGCCCCAGCTGCTAATCTGTCATCGCCATAAGGAGTGACAAAAAAAATCAAATTTTTCCCCAGCCTTTCCAACATATCCCTGCTAAAATTCAAACGTTTTCGACTTTCTTTATCTTGTACCGCAAGATGAAAATGAACTACCATAAAAGTCCGTGTTTTTGGCAAGCTGACAACCCATTCCTCCAATTTACGAAAAGAATACCCACCTGGATGCTGTTTACAATCATAAATCTCCACTGCTCTGCATCTGTAAGTCTCAACGATTTCTTTTTGCATTTTTTCATCTGCAACCACCAAATACAAACCCTGTTCCGACTTATTAATAATCCAGTCTAATGTCCGATATCCTTCTTCCATGCCATCAATCATTTTCAATCAACCCCTGATCTTGAAAAAATTTTACTACTAATGGATGCACATTATGCCATCTCTTCCCATTATATTCAAGAACCACTGACGCCTGGAGCATTTTCAGCAACATGGCCTTATCCTCGATTCGTTCCTTATTTTCATGATAAATGTTCAATAAAAACTGATATTCTTTCTCCTCAATCCTCCTTGTGAGTGAAGTTTTCACCTCCTCCAATGCACATTCTGCATCTTCCATGGAAATTGCTGTGCTGTTCCTGCGTTCTGCCCTTTTTGCTGATGCGTTAATTACATGAAACAAATCCCTAAGAGAACCCCCCGTATACTGGATCAATTTTTCTAAAACATCCATTTCAAACAACACCAGATTAGCACGTTTTCTCACAATTTCCCGTATAATATCAATCCCATCTTGGAAAGGCCGGCCTTCGATTGTTTCAATCTTAATCATCGGAAGAGTTTTTGTTACAAAATAACTTTCCATAGCCGAAAATCTTACATCATAAGAAAGCCCAATTGGAAAGGTATATATCACGGGAAACTTCATTCCTGACAGAATAGCCGCATAATTATAAAATACTTTCCATGCATCTTCCGGGTTCAGCTTATCTAAATCCTCAAAAATAATGATGGGATGTTTCCCTTCTGTTTTCCTGGTAATTTTTTCAGCCACACGGCCTAATATTCCAATCCATTCACTGGAACGAACACTTATTTTTTTACGATACTCTTTTCTCGTTTCTTCATTAAACTTTAAATCCGTTTTGATTCTTGCAAAAATATTCAAAATTCCTGCAAAAATCCCCTTGGTTTCCGCTGACATTCCCGCTTCGGTTGAAACTGCCGCTGCTTCCTGGGATATCAACGTTTCCGTACCTTCCTTCCAAAAATTCTCCATGTCCATAAGAATTCTATCTGCAATTTCACATCCTGATTCCTCTGCAATTTCCAGCAAAGCCTCCCCCATCAATATAAAAAGATCGGAATATACCATGTTAAATAAATCCAAGTCCGAACTGCAATTGACAGTTCTTACATAATACCCTTCCTCAGCCAGCCTTTCCTTCATCCTATTTAGCTCTGTGCTCTTTCCACACCCCTTGTGCCCCAACAGCAAACATGCATTGCACTCCTCCGAATCCCGGCACATATCAAAAATATCTTCAATTGGAGAATTATATTTATCGCTTGTACGGTACTCCATGGTATCCGTACAGTAAAACTCTGCCATCTGCTCCACCTGCAAAGGCGCTGGTGAAAAAGCATTTATAATTTCGGAAATGTGATTTGCATATTTCATCAAAAATTCCTCCTTGTCATCTCTTTCATTTCCATACCATTATATATGAAATGTTACAAATTAGCAAAACATTTTCCCCACACAATCCAATCGTTACCTTCGTATCGAAATAAAAAAGGTTCGCTGTAGTAAGACATTGTTCTATTTCCTACTCATCTGCTTCTATTACCGCATCTGTGTATTTCCGCTGCATTTTGTTCCGCTTTTTCCTCTCAGGATAAACCATTACACTATCACCAATCTTAAACTTGCTGCGCCGAGCACAATTGCGAAGCAATATTTTACCTCTTGTGCGAGTGCGCATATTATTTTTTGTCTTATCGAAAAGATACTTTCACGCTTTAATGTGGCAAGGTCTTTCCCATAAGATAAAAATAGCATGACCATAAGCCATGCTATTATCATCTATAGAAATATATCCCATAATATTAAGCAATTGTAAGGCGAAAACGCTGACAACATCTGCATACATCATATCCTTGGTCAAACTCTATTTTGCTTATTTTTCTACCAGAAGCAGCGCCTTACACCTCTTTTTATAACATGCAATCCCATACTTTAGGACATTTTCTATCCCATCGTCGTAAAGGTCATCTTCATATCTAGTATGTGCAATCTGTCTTAACGCCTTTTTACATGCAGCGTCCAAATTTCCGTCATGGGCATATTTTATTTCTATGATAATTCCCATATTGCCACTACCTGGTTCTACAAGAATATCCCCATAGCCTTCACCCATTTCCCGATTCGAAGAGATTCCCCACCGATCCTTCACCCCCAGGATTCCAAGTAAAACACCATGGTAAAAGTTCTCTTTCATATCTGTTCTTACGGCTGTATCCCGAATACTGATGGTTTTTCTTAAATATTCTGTGAAAATTTTCTCTACATTTTCTGCATCTCCATTTTGCAGAGCATCACAGAAACGGTTTAGCGTATCCCCATCCTCCCGAACATTTTCTTTCAAAAACTCCATGATCTGTGTTACAAAAATATCCCGAACTGATATCCATCATACCATTTTTTCACTGTATCATAATGATCCGCCACATCATAATACTCCAAAAGCTTTCTCACTTCTTTGTCCGTAAAACCGAAATATTCATCAAAACGCTCATCTGAAATCGTCAATACTTTCAAATTATTCAGGCCAGTAAAAACACTCTCCTTCGAAATGCGAAGACACCCTGTCAATACCGCAAACTTGAGGCTATTGTTTGTCTTTAATGCCTGCCCAAGCAGATTGCGAAGCAATGAAAGCATTGGGTCATAGTACCCATTCCCATACGCTTTCGCCAATGGGACATCGTATTCATCCACCAAAAGAATCACTTTTGTGGCAAAGTGCTTTTCCAGCATTCCTGACAACAGCTTCAAACTGTTGCTAAGCACACTTTCATCCATATGTTTATCCAAAAGTTCCTTGTATGCCCCTTTATCATGGGCATTCAGCTTTTCACTATCCAGAAGGAAATAGAACTTTGCTGCCGCTTCTATCATCACCTGAACCGCCATCTGATACGCTGTCTCATAGGACCGCCCATCAACCCCTTTGAATGAAACCGAAATCACTGGATACTTTCCCATATATTCCTGGCAAAGGGTTGTTTCTTTTGATATTTCCAGTCCATGAAAAATACCCTTCTCTCCATTTGGTGAGAAAAAATGTTCCAACATACTCATATTCAGGGTTTTTCCAAATCTTCGGTGACGGGTAAACAGATTCACCGCTCCCCAATTATGGAGTAATTCTGCAATTAATCTGGTTTTATCCACATAGTAAAAATCCTCTTTTCGAATCACTTCAAAATTTTCAATTCCAATCGGAAGTTTTTTCTTCTGCTGTTCCATCGCTTTTGCCCCCCTTCTTTCGGACTTCTAAAGCAGGCCATATCACTTTCGTATTCATTATAACAACGAAACAGCGTTTTGCCAACTGGAACAGAAATCATTTTTTAATATCCAAGATCCCTGTCAATAATGGTTCCATCTATGGCATTAATGGTCAGAAAGCTTTGTCTGGAATGTTCTCCGCTGTCTTTACTGGAGTATTCCTCAGACTCTGAATCGTAACCACCAAAAAAGTCCCACACCGGCACAAGAATTCCCGATTCGCTATCTACCATAGGAGCATAAATCCTGCTATAACCCAAGGTAATTCTCTTGGTATGATAAACCGCTTGATCATAATAATCCATCATCTGTGCATTGGTGATTTCCATCATCTGCTCATAAATCTTTATGATACTGTCAAAGTCCATCAGTGTTACATTTTCTGCTTGAACCTCTTCCACCTGATAGGGATTGTAAATTTCTACCCTCTCAATTCCATTCTCTGACACCACTACCTCACATCGCTCATAGCTCCAGGAAATCATTGTGCTGTTATGATCTTCCAGGCTTCCTCCATAGGAATCTGTAAATGTTATGGGCGCGCCATCCATCACTCTGGTAAAGTAAAAAACATATCCTGCATGTTCAATATCTTCTTTCTTCATATCATAACTGCGAGAGTAAAGAGAATAATCCCAATCACTGATTTCCCAATCCCAGCCCAGCTGGTCTATTTTCTCCTTTGCCATTTTCTCAGCATCCTCATAGGATATTTTCAACAATTCTTTGATATCATCCTCTGAAAGCCTATGAGTTTCATGTTCCCCATCCTTGGATCTGCTCTCTGTGTCCATGGCATATCTTCCATCTTTCCATCCTGTAGTGTTAAAATCCCGAAAGCTCCGAGGGCCCTCTTCCTGAGTTTGGATTAATATTTTCACATCCGCGGTACTTGCGCTGCTGCCATGAATATTATATCCATATATCCCATGGTCTGTTTCTGCTACGCCGTAAAACAAATTTTCATCTACCTTCGTAACTGGCTCTCCCGAGGATGTATCCACCCATTCCAGGCCAAAGGATGGAATTATTTCCTTTTTCTCTATCTGCTCAGGGGCATCCTCCATACTCATTTCGTCCCCTTCAATAGCCGCGTCAATGTCAAAGGCCAGATTTCCCTCATCATCTGTTCCCCAGTTGTAGGGGTCTAAATTGCCTTCTGCCTTCCATTTTTTTAGCATAGTAATATCTTTTTGATAGTCCTCCTTGGTCCACTCATTATAAGTGTATCCATGATAAAACTTAGCTCCATCAAAAAAAATCTTAGTAAACTGATCAATCATTTCCTGATCCACTTGTCTTGCAGACACTTTATAAGTATTCATAACATCTACTTTCGGAAGAATGATTTCTGCATCCGTATCAATCACAAGCTTTCCGCCTTCATATTCCATGTGATTCTTATATGTCTTGGGGGCTTTAACCATCTCGTTGATTTTTCCTTCTTGTGTCCCCTGATTTTCTTCATTGCTCTCATAGTTCTTGATGTTATCTGAACTTTTTTGCTTAATGATAGAATTTTTAGGTGTTTCCTGGCAGCCTGCCAACAGGCTGATGCAAAGACCTACTGCAAATATTCCCATAAAAGTCTTTGACTTCCTTCTTATGGATAACCATCTGGCCCGCCAAATAGCAGGCTGTGCTGCGTGGGCGTTTCCTGTACCTTTCTTCTTCATAGGCTCCTCCTTATTCCTTCCTAACATTACTCCAGTGTATGACAGTGGGGCAAATATTCCCATACATTAAGAATAACAGGTTGTTTTTGTCAAATATACACCCAATTGTAAAGGTTTTGTAAAGGAAAAAGTGAACCGATCCTTACCCACAAAATATTATATTTTAAAGGGTTTTTCCATTTGAAGCGATTACTTGCCGATACCACCCAAAGGATTTCTTCGGACGACGCTTCAATGTTCCCTCTCCATCATCATTTTTATCCACATAGATAAACCCATAACGTTTAGACATTTCACCTGTGGTTGCACTAATCAAATCCACACATCCCCAGGGTGTATAGCCGATAACATCCACTCCATCTTCCTCTGTGGCAGCCTTCATTGCCTGAATATGGGACCTCAAATAATCAATCCGGTAATCGTCACAAACGGTTCCATCCTCTTTTGGCTCATCCACTGCACCAAGGCCATTTTCCACCACAAACAATGGTTTCTGGTAACGGTCATACAATGCGTTCAAGGTAATACGAAAGCCCATTGGGTCAATCGGCCACCCCCACTGACTGCATTCCAGATAAGGATTCTTGGCCGAAGCAAAAACATTTCCCCCAGAGGCTTCTCCCTGGCCGTCTGTTCGGACACACCGGCTGTTGTAATAGGACAAGGAAATAAAATCCACCGTATTTTCTTTTAATATTTTTGCATCCTCGTTTTGCATTTCAAGCTCTATTCCCTGCCCCTTGAAAAATTTCCAGGCATATGCCGGATATTCCCCTCGTGATTGCACATCAATGAAAAAATAATTTTCCCTATCTTTTTTCATGCTTTCCCAGACATCCATTGGATTACAGCTATAAGGATATACGCTTCCGGCTGCCAGCATGCAGCCTACTTGGAAATCCAGGCTGATTTCATGAGCCAATTTTACTGCCATTGCCGACGCCACCAGCTCATGGTGGGCTGCTTGATACTTCACCTGCTGCTCATCCTCCCCTTCCTCAAAGCGGATTCCTGCTCCCATAAAGGGAAGATGCATCAGCATATTAATTTCATTAAAAGTAATCCAATACCGAACCCTGCCTTTGAAATGGCGAAAAACCACATCACAATATTTCAGGAAGAATTCTATCATCTTTCTATTTTTCCAGGAACCGTATTTCTCCACCAGATGAAGGGGCGCATCAAAATGACAAAGGGTTACCACTGGTTCTATTCCATATTTCAACAGCTCATTCACCAGATCATCATAAAACTGAAGCCCTGCCTGGTTCGGCTCTCTCTCCTCTCCAGTTGGAAAAATCCGAGACCAGGAAAAAGAAAAACGATAGCACTTAAATCCCATCTCTGCAAACAAGGCAATATCTTCCTTGTAATGTCCATACATGTCAATTGCTTCTCTTCCAGGATAATTGGACTCTTCTGGTAGTTTCCGATAATCCAGAATCCCTTTCATCACTGGCATACGGTCTGGGCCGTGAGGAATGACGTCCACAACCGCCATTCCCCGTCCTCCTTCCTGCCAGCCGCCTTCACATTGGTTCGCCGCCGTCGCGCCGCCCCATAAAAAATCTTTTCGCATGATTTTCCCTTCCTTTCCGCCTGATGCATCCTTGAAAAATGCAGACCCGCCTACACAAAATGATATTCTTAAGATTGTAGCTGAATCAATTTATCTCCTGCCTGTATCTTTTCTGCCCCATCTACGGGCGTTATCTCTCCAACCTCTTCCATATTTGTTACCAGCACAGGTGTCACCAGGGAATATCCAGCTTCTTTGATTTGCGCTATGTCGAACTCCAAAAGCTTTTGCCCTTTCTTCACCCGATCCCCATCGGCTGCAAGAGGACGAAATCCTTTCCCTTCTAACTGTACGGTATCCATTCCCACATGCATCAACAGCTCAACACCATGGTCAGTGGTCATGCCAACCGCATGGCCAGTAGGAAAGAATACTGATATAACTCCATCTGCAGGCGCATATAAGACGCCTTCTTCCGGCAGAATCGCCACACCTTTTCCAAGAACTCCTGAGGAAAATGCCTCATCCTCCACTTCTTCCAGCTTCACTGTTTTTCCTTTCAAGGGGCTGTAAATTTCCCGTTCTCCGGCTCCAGTCTTAACTTGTTCCGCTTCTCCTGGTTCAACTATTTTCTTTGTGGTATCCTTCTCCTTGTAGAAAATCATGGTGAGTACAAAGCCCACTACCATAGAAATTGCAATTCCTGCAAGCGCCACTAAGATATTTCCCATACTGCCATCTGGATTCATCATATTTGGCAGCTCAAAGACACCCATACCGCCCAAAATAAATTTTCTAAAATTGCATAAGCCGTAAAAAGCACCGCCGATTCCCCCTGCAATGCAGCTAATGATAAAGGGTTTCTTTAAAGGCAGCAAAATACCATAAATTGCTGGTTCTGTTACGCCGAAAATACCTGAAATAAAATTCGGGATTGCCATCTCTTTGAGCTTTTGGTCTTTTGTCTTAAAAAAGATTGCAAGTACTACTGCTGATGTGGCAAATGTACAGGCAAAGAACGGCATCATCACATTATCATATCCCAATGTCTGAACATTGTTGATATAGACTGGGATAAAGCCCCAGTGCATTCCAAAAATAACAAGTATCTGCCAGGTCAATCCTACAATTCCTCCTGCTAACATAGGACTGATTCCCCGAATTGCCAGCGTAAATTCTGAAATCAGGGTAGAACCAAAGGTTGCAATCGGCCCTAAGAAAAGCACAGATACTGGAATTGTTACCAGAAGAGTCAGCATTGGCACAAAGAAAAATTTCACCAAATCTGGTATGTACCTGCTAAAGAGCTTCTCACACTTTGATGCAAACCATACAGCAAGAATTACTGGTATTACAGTTCCGGTATAATCCACCGAAATAACCGGAATTCCAAAAAAATCAATGTACACAGGTGAACGAAACATCGTTCCCTCCAAAAGATAATACAAGGGCTCTGCTCCAGCCGATAAAGTTCCTGCCTGTATGCCGGGATAACACATAGCCGCTCCAATGGCAAGCCCCAGCATGGGCTTTAACTCAAATTTCTTTGCCGCAGTATACCCAAGAAACAACGGTAGAAATGTGAATAGCGCATCCCCTGCTGCGTTGATAATCAAATATCCACCGCAATCTGCCTGATAAAGCCCCAGCGTAACAAGCAGAGTATTTAATCCCTTTAACATACCGCATGCAGCCATAATTCCAAGAATTGGCTGGAAAATTCCTGATACAATATCAATTGCCTGATCCAAAGGCTTCTTTGGCTTTTGATCCTCTGACGCCGCTGTGCCCTCCTGCAAATTGAGAAGTGGCATCACATCCTCAAACACCTCTGGTACATGGTTTCCAATGACCACCTGGTATTGTCCACCGCTCTTCATTACAGTTACAACACCCTCCATATCCTTTAGTACCTGATCCTTGGCAATGCTCTCATCCTTCAACGTAAAACGAAGTCTTGTGATACAGTGGACAAGCCCTGTAACATTGTCTTTGCCACCGACATTTTTCACGATCTCTTTTGCCAGCGCCTGATATTTTCCCATCTGTTTTTCCTCCTTGTTTTTTCGTAGTTCTTTTTGTTGAACCAACTATAACACACCATAATTTCTCTCTCAATATTTCCCAGGCTGATAGATTCATTGTTACAAAAACAAGCAAAAAAATACCGCTGTTTTCGTAACAGCGGTTCAATGTTTTCCATTTACTCATGGATTCCTGTCTTATCTAAAAGCAGTTCATTATGAAGCAGCATTTCCAATGAAGATTTCGCATGCTGGTGGTAGCGAGCCGACAACAGCAGTGAAAAAAATATATCCATCACAAAAGTGGCTGCGGAAAAGGAAGTAATCACGTCAAGGCTTACCAGGGAATCCCGATTGGGAATCTCCACAATCTCATGACACCATTTTTGAATTGCTTCCTTGTGGGGACCTACAACTCCCACCACATGATTATTGGTTGCTTTGCGCAAATACTCAGCCGCCCGAATCATTGTCCGGTTGGCCCCGGTAAAGCTAATGAGAAAGGCCAGTGTCTTCTTATTTCTCCTTGCCGCCAGATAATGTCCGTTGATGCTTTCGTAAGCAGAACTCTCCATTCCTAAGGTAGCAAATTTAAAGGATGCAGACTGAGCTAAGATATAGCTGATTCCAGCGCCATAAATATCAATGCATTCTGCCCTCTGGAGCACATGATTAATCCTGTTCATAACGTTTTTATCCAGAGAAAGACGTGTATTGGTGATGGCTTTGTCATAAAGAACCGGAAGGGTATGAATGATATCACTGTAAGTACTCTTATCATGAATCGGCTCCCCCTCCAGCATCTGGGAAAGCCTGTTTTTCTGGTTCATCTCCTCCACAAGCTTTAAGCGCAGCTCCTGATATCCGCTAAGCCCCAGTTTCTTACTCAAACGCACCACAGTTGCCTTGCTGGTAAAGGAAGCCTGGGCAAGCTCTGTGGAAGACATGCCCGGAACCTTGTCAAGATTCTCCAGGATGTAACCTGCAACCTCCCTCTCATGATTGGTAAAATTCGTTCCCTGGGCCAACTTCTCTATCAGCATAATCCCCTTCTCCTTGCCTCCTTACTGTTTTTCGGTAATTGCAAAACTCACGAATGAAAACCTTTTTTCTTTTTCTGTTGATGAGCTGCAATTCTAATATAGAGCTCTTCTGGCAGAAACCGCCCAAAGGTCATGGCAAGTTTTACAGACAGCGTCGGGATAATTACTGTTTTTCTCTGTTTCATTTTCTTCCATGCGTAACGTGCACAATAGGATGGACGAATTCCCTTTAGAGCAAATTCCACATCTGCCACCTGATTAAATTCCGTATCCACCGGACCTGGACAGAGACAACCAAGATAGACAGGGCTTCCTTCACTGCGAAGCTCTTCTGCAATTGCCCGGGTCAAACTGGTTACATAAGACTTGGTAGCATAGTAAGTTGCCATATAAGGACCGGCAGGCATTAACCCTGCACAGGAGGCCACGTTCAAAATAGACCCGTATTTCTGACGGCTCATTTTTCTCAATGCAAGCTTGGTCAAAAGATGTACTGCTTTCACATTGACAGAAACCATGTCCATCTCTTTTTGCAAATCTCCTTTTTTAAATTTACAGCAATCTCCAAATCCTGCATTATTAATCCAAACAGCTACCGGTTTGTCCTCCACTGCATGGTAGAGACGGTAACATTCTATTTCTTTTGTCAAGTCAGCCGTGATAATCTCACACTCTGTTTTCACATGCTTCTTTATCTTCTCCAAACGATCCTGTCTACGTGCTGTAAGAATCAGCCCATATCCTTCTTTTGCCAATACTTTTGCAAACTCCATTCCAATTCCAGAGCTTGCCCCTGTAATCACCGCATACTCTTTCATTTATTTCTCCATTCCTTTCCCTTCATACCCATTTGACCCTCGCGGCATTCGCCAAATATCCGCGCGAGCGCGGCTGCTTGGCTCATTGCTCGCGGGAATAATGTCACTCTTAGAAAAGCTCTTGGTATTTTATACTTTTTTATTAAATACTGACAGCTCTTCCCGATCCTCTATGCTAAAAAACCGCTCCCGGTCATTGTGGGGAAACAGCAATTCCATATAAAGATTTCCCAACAGCTCTTTTACCTCGTCTGCCTTAATCTCTTCCACTGGCAGCTCCTTCAATTCCATCTCCTTCAAATTCGAAAGTACCTCTTCAATCCGCTGCTTATCGGTAGGGATTTTTTCAAAAATAGGCACTGGCTTTTGGGGCTGTCTGGGTTCTTCCGGTTCTGGCTGTAAGATTTCCTTTGTCTCTGGTATTTTATAAACAATATTCTTACATGTTTTTTCAAAACACTCTGGATCATATTTGGATAGGTATTTCAAATCCTCCATCGTCAATGTATGCTTATTATGTATCTTAATGTAAATATTCACAAGACGCGTATCTTTTCCCATACATCTCCCTCCCTGATTCCCCCTAATTGCTGTTGTTTATAGTATAATTCTCCTAGATAGGGATTGTCAACTATACATTCCCCCTTTCCCATGGATAGTATTTTCCTAGTTACTGTTCACACAGGACTTTGCATTCACTGCAAAGTCCGTAAGAAAGTGATTCAGGAGTGAGCAAATCCCATTCGCGAAGCGAATTTAAGATGGATTTGCGAAGGTTACTGGTCACGGAGTGAACAGTAACTTTTCCTAAAACAAAGTCAAATACCCAGAAGGCCGCACCCTTTGACGGGCCCAGTGGGGCCAAATAGTGATACCTTGAAGCCCTGCACTTTTTCTTTCGAATGGGATAAATACACATGGGTAGACCGTATAGCAATTCCAAAGAGATTTCCCTTTTTCCTCCCTGGGAAGGAATCACTTTGTGGCTTTTACGGAACAATTCCGACGTCGCAACCCCACAGATTCTATCCACGGGATAACTGCATCTACGGTAAATTGGAGTACTGTAGCAGGTGGCAGAAGACTCAAACAGAAAATACGTGTTCTCTCCATCACAAACCAATTCTTCTGCCATAGGTGGAAATTTATAGGAATCATAAAAATAATAAAGAGTTCTCCCTGTCACACAATCTTTTCCTAACTCGTAAAAATAAATTTGGGAATCAAAATATCGTCCCTTAGATGTGGTAACCACAAGATATGTTTTCTCCCCTCTTTCCAGAAAAACAGCTCCATTGGCGAATTCTGGAATTACAATTTCTTCTTGTTTTTCCAATGTGAATATTTCCCCTTCTTCTGTTTGCTGTTTGCCCACGGTATAGCTTCTTAGCATTCCCTTACTGCTAATTCGATTGGAATAGGTTCCCACCCACAGCCTTCCTTCCTGCCAAGTTACAAAGGAAGCCACAGAGCCGCAATAGACATTCTGGCCATACTCCGAAAGCTCATAGCTGCTCTCTCCAGAGCTTACTGCTTCTTCCAGTGTTTCATATGAAATGACGCTGCACTGTCTGTCAGTGCTCTTTGCAATCCATATATTTCTTCCATCAAACGCCACACCGCCTACATGGTTTTTATCCGGCAAAACAATCGTAGTCAAAAGCTCCCTGTTCCTGGGATTTTGGTTGGAAAGAACGTACAGTACCGAAGGATTTATTTTACGGCAGCTCTTTCCTGTCTCATCCTTGTAAAAATATCCGCTGTCATAAGCAGTTACAATCATATAATCCCCTGCAATGCAAATTCCCTGGGGCACCATCTGACTACATTCTTCTCCCAGAATATCCGTGGATTGAAGCCCCGGCACTGGGGTTGAATCATCCGCCTGATATAAATTCCCAAAGAAACGGTAATGGCTTAAAGTTTTCTGAAACCTTTTATCATAACGGAACTCCATACTTGTAATGGCGTCCGTCTCTATTTCCATTTTTTTGAAAAAAGAAAGGGCCGCATGAAATTTTCCTCCTGCATGTAGGAGGTATCCTGCAGCCACTATCATATAAAACAACATTCCATATTTAAAAATGATAACCTTTTTACTCTTCCCGCCCATAACTCTTCCGTCCTTATCGTATTTTCGTAATACCATTGTTATTTCTAGTATAACCTATAAATTTACAGACATAATTAACAAAAAATGTATATTTTGTAAACTTTTTTGTCTATTTTTTACATATTCTGGAAATTAAAGTCAACCTTTCCTTTTTGTTTGATTGCAGTTTTGATATACAATATGGTATAATGAAAAAAATTTGTTAAGGAGAGATTGTTATGGGCGAAATAGACATGAACAAATTAGACGATATGCAATTAAGCGTATTAACTGAAATTGGAAATATTGGTTCCGGCAACGCCGCAACTGCTTTGGCAACTTTGTTAAACACCCTCGTGGATATAGAAATTCCTAACATCCATCTGATTAACTTCGAGGACGTCTCTCAATATCTGGGTGGCCCCGACAATTATGCTTTAGGGCTGACAATTACTTTGGAGGGAGACATTCAGGGAATGATGCTTCAAATTATCCAAAAAGAATTTGCAGAAAAACTAATTAATACATTTTACGAAAAAGAAATTACTTCCCTGCATGACATTACAGAAATGGACTTATCTGTTGTACGGGAAATGGGCAACATCACGACTGCGGCATATATCAATTCCATCGCTCAGATGACAAACACATTTATCAATATTACCCCGCCAGAGGATCACATTGACACCATCGGGAACATTCTGGAAATTCCTTCCCAGAACTTTGCTTCCCTGGGTAGAAAAGTACTGTATATTGACGAAAGCTTCTATATTTCCGGCACACAGATTAAGGGTAGTATGATTTTAATTCTGGAATATTCCTCCATGAATACACTGTTCCAAAAACTAGGACTTCCTGTTTAAGAACCATTCTGCCACACGGGTGGCAAAATATTTCACGAGCCAAACAAGGGCCTGCCGCTTTCACGAATAAAAATTCGTCAAGCGACAGCCCTAAAATGCTCCTTCTATTTCCTGATTTTCCCGCTGCGTTTTACAGAACTCCATGCTCCGTAAAGCTTCTGGGTTTTCTTGTTCACCTTCACACTCTTATAGGCGCGCACACGCACGTAATACGGTTTCCCTTTTGTTAATTTCGAGATGGTCTTGGTGATCGTCTTATTCTTGGTAATGGTAATGGTTTTCACACCCTTTTTAAAGGCCTTGCTGGTGCAGTACTGAACCTGGTAGCCTGTGGCCCGCCTGTCCTTTTTCCAGCTTACTTTCAGTTTCCTGCCTCTTAATGTTTTTAAGGAAGGAGCAGAAGCCTTGGAGGGGCTGACTTTTACCGTTACTTTCAGTGTTTTATCATTGTAGCCGGAAGCGGTGGCTTTTATGGTGATTGTGGCAATCCCCGTGCCCTTGATGGTAACTTTGCCCTTCCGGTCTACAACCGCTACTTTCTTATCGGAGGTTTTGTAGGTGATTTTTGCTCCCTTTACAGCCTTTGCCTGTAAGGAAAATGCTTTGTCCCCGTACTTCTTTGTAAATATTTTCTTGCAGGTAAGACCAATATTTTTCTTCTTAGCCTCTTTGATGGTAAATTCTTTCGTTACCGTTCCGGTATAACCCCCTGCGCCTGTGACAATGGCTTTTGCTGTGCCAGGTTTGATATTATTTTCGTATTTCACCGTAAAATCTGTCCCTCGGAGCTTCTCTGTCCCCTTTGTGACGGTTACCGCCGGCTCTTTTGCTTTGCCGTCGTAAGTATATTCGCTTTCACTTAAGGTTACAGCAAAGCCCGGACCGGAAATATCAATCCCCTTAATGGTAAAGGTTTTTTCCACTGTCCCGGTGTATTCCCCTCTCCCTGTGACAATGGCTTTTGCTGTCCCAGGATTGATATTATTTTCGTAGTCCACCGTAAAGTCTGTCCCTCGCCGCAGTTCCTCTTCTCCTTTTTTTACGGTAACAACAGGACTTTTTTCTCCGCCGTCATAATCATATACTTCCTTCTCAAGCGTCACGGTAAAGGCTTTGTCTGAGATGTCATAAATGTCATCTTCTGGCTGGGGCGGCTGTCCAGCGGAAAACTTAATATTATTCTCATTTGCGTAAGTTTCCGCATAAGAACCTGCCTCACCATAAATAGTCAGGTTCTCATTTTTGGGAATGGCATCCTTTTCAATTTCGGTAACTGACTTTGGAATCGCCAATGTCTTAAGGCTGTAACAGTCCAGAAAGGCACGGATTTTGATGGATTTTACCCCCTCTTGTATGTATACGCTCCTTAAATTACTGCATCCACTAAATGCTAACTGATCCACACGCTCTACCTTGCCCGGGATTGTGACAGTCTTTAATCCATCACACCAAGCAAAAGCAGAGAAGGCAATATCTGTTACTGTTTCTGGAATTTCAATGGAAGTAATCCCGGTACTTCGGAATATCCCGTCCTTTATACTGCCTAGATTTTTCGGAAGGGTAACCTTCTTAAGCCCGCTGCACTCATCAAATGCGTAAAACCCTATTTCGGTTACGGTATCAGGAATTTCCACATTCTCTAAATTTGCGCATCCGTCAAAAGCACGCACCCCAATGGCTGTAATTTCTTCTGGGAACGTTACCTCTACCCCCTTCCCGGCCGGGTACGCTACAAGCTTTGCCCGCCCCTTCTCATACAGGCATTTGTCAAAAATCTCATAGGCTGACCCTTCCTGGACCTTGTATTCTGTTAAACTGGTGCAGCCCCCAAAAGCGCCTCCTTCTATTTCCATCCCCGCCGGAAGCACGACCTCTTTCAGGCTGGTACACTTATTAAAAGCCGACATGCCTATTTTCCGTTCCTCCGTTGTTTCCCCTTCTTGAAAAGTAAGGCTTTCTAAAGCGGTACAGGAGCTAAAAGCAAGCATAGTCACCTCCGTTACGCTGAGGGGGATCTGGATGCTTTTTAAGCTGGAACATCCTGAAAAGGAAGCATACCCTATTGTTTTCAACCCTTCTGGGAAAACTATTTCTTCCAACTGGCTGCAGCCCCCAAAAGCCGTCTGCCCTATTGTTTCCAACCCTTTTGGTAAATTCACTTCTTTCAGGTTCGAGCAGCCATAAAAGGTAAATTTACCAATTTCCTTTATGTCTGCCAAAATTGTAACCTTTGTCAGAGAAAAATCGTCTACAAAAAGCTGCTCTTTTATTCCTGTTACAGTAGTACCGTTTACCCGAGCCGGAATGGTAACTTCCGTGTGTGACCCTTTATATTCCGTCACGATACCATTTTTATCAACTACAAAATCTTTTGAAATCTCTGTGCTGTCGCCGTCTGTGACAACCATTTGGGTTTCGGCTGGCAGCCCATCCGGCTGGCTAAAGCTTAAAAGCTCTGCTGCCGATACAGCAGGCGCTTGGATAAGCAGCAGGGCGCTTAAAAACAACGCCATAAAACGTATTTCCCGTTTCCAATTTCTCATATCCCAATCTCCTTTCTGGTTTTAGAAGGGGTTGCTGCAAAATGCAGCTTATATACAATATATGGCAGAGATTACAAAGTTCTGAATACCCTATTTTGTATATAATAGCTATTTTACAACAGCCCCCATCCTGATTACCTTAAAATTCTCCCGCTGCGTTTTACAGAACTCCATGCCCCGTAAAGCTTCTGGGTCTTCTTATTCACCTTCACGCTCTTATAGGCGCGCACACGCACGTAATACCGTTTCCCTCTCGCTAATTTCGGGATGGTCTTTGTAACGGTTTTGTTTTTGGTAATGGTAATGGTCTTCACGCCCTTTTTGAAGGCTCTGCTGGTGCAGTACTGAACCTGGTAGCCTGTGGCGCGACTGTCCTTTTTCCAGCTTACTTTCAGTTTCCTGCCTCTTAATGTTTTTAAGGAAGGAGCAGAAGCCTTGGAGGGGCTGACTTTTACCGTTACTTTCAGTGTTTTATCATTGTAGCCGGAAGCGGTGGCTTTTATGGTGATTGTGGCAATCCCCGTGCCCTTGATGGTAACTTTGCCCTTCCGGTCTACAACCGCTACTTTCTTATCGGAGGTTTTGTAGGTGATTTTTGCTCCCTTTACAGCCTTTGCCTGTAAGGAAAATGCTTTGTCCCCGTACTTCTTTGTAAATATTTTCTTGCAGGTAAGACCAATATTTTTCTTCTTAGCCTCTTTGATGGTAAATTCTTTCGTTACCGTTCCGGTATAACCCCCTGCGCCTGTGACAATGGCTTTTGCTGTGCCAGGTTTGATATTATTTTCGTATTTCACCGTAAAATCTGTCCCTCGGAGCTTCTCTGTCCCCTTTGTGACGGTTACCGCCGGCTCTTTTGCTTTGCCATCGTAAGTATATTGGGTTTCGCTTAAGGTTACGGCAAAGCCTGAATTGGAAATGTCAATTCCCTTAATGGTAAATTCCTTCGTTACCGTTCCGGTATAAAGCTTTCTCCCTGTGACAATGGCTTTTGCTGTACCAGGATTGATATTATTTTCGTAGTCCACCGTAAAGTCTGTTCCTAGCCGCAGTTCCTGCTCTCCCTTTTTTACGATAACAAGAGGACTTTTTTCTTTGCCGTCATAATCATATACTTCCGTTTCCAGAGTTACAATATATGCTTCGTCTGAAATGTCATAACCCCCATCATCCGGCTCGTCATCCGGCACATCTACTCCCGGCTCTCCGGTGGAAAATTTAATCTTATTCTCCTTTGCATAAGTTTCTGCATAAGAACCTGCCTTGCCATAAATTATCAGGTTTTTGTAGCTTTCACTCCCTATAAAATTCTTGATTTGGGTGACAGACTCTGGAATCACCAATATCTTAAGGCTGTCACAATTATCGAAGGCAGCATAATCAATAAATTCCACCCCTTCTTGTAAATCTACCCGCTCTAAATTCCTGCATGAACCAAATGTAAACTGGTCAACCGTCGATACGGTGCCTGGGAATGTGAAAGTCTTTAACCCTTGGCAGTCATGAAAAGCATAGCCACGTATCAGCGTCACTGTTTCTGGAATCTCAATGCCAGTAATTGCGGTTCCTGAGAATTGTGACATCTCAATACGGTCTATATTTTTAGGAAGGACAACTTCCGTAAGGCTGCTGCACCCTTCAAATGTATTTAGTCCCATTTTTGTTACGGTATCCGGGATTTTCAAACTGGTTAACCCCGTACACCCAACAAAAGCAGAATCCATAATGGATGTAATCCCTTCCCGGAACGCTACCTCCTTCTTCCCAGCAGGGCAGGATACAAGCTCTGTCCGAGGCCCATTACCTGACAGCGCATTTTCATCTTTATACAAACATCCGTCAAAAACATCATAATATGATTTGTCTGCCACCGTGAATTCTGTCAGGCTGGTACAGCCCTGAAAAGCGCCTCTGTAAACTTCCACCTTTGCCGGAATATGAACCGATACCAGACTGGTACAATCCGCAAAAACATGTTGGTTTAACCTGCAATCAACACTTCTGCCGTCTTGGAAGGTAATGCTTTCCAAAGCGGTACAGCCCTGAAAAGCCCTCTCACCCACCTTCCATACATTAGCTGGGAAATCAATGCTTTTTAAGCTAATACATCCCTGAAAGGCATCCCCTTCTATGGTTTCCAGCCCTTCTGGAAACTTCACTCCTGCCAGTTTCTCGCAGCCCTGAAAAGACATTGCGTCTATTGTTTCCAACGTGTCTGGCAATGTTACTTCTTCCAGATTGGCAAAATCCCAAAAAAAAGCCCTAGGAGTCTCTTTTATCTTTGCCAAAATTGTAACTTTTGTCAGGTCTTGCTTCTTCTCATCAAAAATATCTTTCGCTATCCCTGTTACGGCAATACCTCCTACTGTTTCCGGGATAATAAGTTCCGTGTCTTCCCCGTTGTATGCAGTCAGGATACCACTTCCATCTACAGTGAACCCATCCTCTTGAGCGCCAGTCACTTCATCACTGCTGCCGCTGTCTATTGTACCGTCGCCGCTGCCGCTGTCTGTTGTACCGCCGCCTTCCGTTGTACCGTCGCCGCTGCCGCTGTCTGTTGTACCGCCGCCTTCCGTTGTACCGTCGCCGCTGCCGCCTTCTGCACCTTCCCGGCTGTTATCTGGTACGCCTTCCCGGCTCCCGGCTGGTGCATCCTTTAAGGCATCCTCCCTTATGTCCTCCTGGTCCCCGGCTGCACCTTCTTCCTGGCTTATATCCTTAAGCCTTTCACCCGCTGGCTGGTTTTCTCCGGACAGTTCTTCCAACTGCCCTGTGCCGGGCAGCCCTGCCGCCGATGCCATGGGGGGCGGGGACAAGCAGCGCTGCGCTTAAAAACACAGCCATCAAGCGTTTCCCCAATTTCTTGTTTACCATATGCCATTCTCCTTTCTGGTTTCAGGAAATGTTCCGAAAACCGGCCTGCGCCATGGCAGGGCTTTTTTCGGAAACTCCCCGTAGCTTACTGTTCTATCCAAACATATAATATGCAGTCCCATCCTGGTTACCTTAAAATTTTCCCGCTGCGTTTTACAGAGCTCCATGCCCCGTAAAGCTTCTGGGTCTTCTTGTTCACCTTCACGCTCTTATAAGCGCGCACACGCACGTAATACCGTTTCCCTTTTGTTAATTTCGAGATGGTTTTGGTGACCGTTTTATTCTTGCTGATGGTAATGGTCTTCACGCCCTTTTTGAAGGCTCTGCTGGTGCAGTACTGGACCTGGTAGCCTGTGGCGCGCCCGTCCCTTTTCCAGCTTACTTTCAGTTTCCTGCCTCTTAATGTTTTTAAGGAAAGGGCAGAAGCCTTGGAGGGGCTGACTTTTACCGTTACTTTCAGTGTTTTATCATTGTAGCCGGAAGCAGTGGCCTTTACGGTGATTGTGGCAATCCCCGTGCCCTTGATGGTAACTTTGCCCTTTTTGTCTACAACCGCCACTTTCTTATCGGAAGTTTTGTAGGTAATTTTCGCGCCCTTTACCGCCTTTGCCTGTAAGGAAAATGCTTTGTCCCCATATTTCTTTGTAAATACCTTTTTGCAGGTAAGGCCAATATTTTTCTTCTTAGCCTCTTTGATGGTAAATTCCTTGGTTACCGTCCCAGTATAAACCCCTGCGCCAGTAACAATGGCTTTTGCCGTGCCAGGTTTGATATTATTTTCGTATTTCACCGTAAAATCCGTGCCACGGAGCTTCTCTGTCCCCTTTGTGACGGTTACCGCCGGCTCTTTTGCTTTGCCATCGTAAGTATATTGGGTTTCGCTTAAGGTTACGGCAAAGCCTGAATTGGAAATGTCAATTCCCTTAATGGTAAATTCCTTCGTTACCGTTCCGGTATAAAGCTTTCTCCCTGTGACAATGGCTTTTGCTGTACCAGGATTGATATTATTTTCGTAGTCCACCGTAAAATCTGTTCCTAGCCGCAGTTCCTGCTCTCCCTTTTTTACGGTAACAGCAGGACTTTTTTCTTTGCCGTCATAATCATATACTGCCGGTTCCAGAGTTACAATAAATGCCGCGTTTGAGATATCATTGATTTCCTCTCCCGGTTCTTCCGTGCTTGGCGGCTGTGAGGGCTGTTCGGTGGAAAAGTCAATATTATTATTCTTTGCGTAAGTTTCTGCATAAGAACCTGCCTTGCCATAAATGGTCAGGCCTTCCTTATGCCAAATCGCATCATGTTCAATCCAAACAACAGACTCTGGGATTACCAGCGTCTTAAGGCTGGTACAGCCCTCGAAGGCCCGCGAGTCGATACGTTCCACCCCTTCTTGCAGGTACACGCTTTCTAATCCCGTACAGCCTCTAAATGCCTCGTTCCATACTGCCAGTGCCTTTCCCGGAATTGTGACCGTCTTCAATCCCGTGCAGCCATCAAAAGCATACGACCCGATATTGTCCACTGTTTCTGGGATTTTAATCTCTGTAATGCCAGTACTACGGAACAAATATGAGGAAACCTCACTTAAATTTGGAGGGAGGATTACTTTTGTAAGCGCCGAGCAACAATCAAATGCACCACTGCCGATTTCTGTCACCGTATCAGGGATTTCCACGCTGGTTAACTTGCTTTTCGCAAAAGCGGATCCCCAGATGGCTTCAACCCCTTCCAGAAACCTTACCTCCGTCTTCCCAGCCGGGCAAGCTACAAGGTCTTTCCTTGGTTCTTCCCCAAATGATATCGTGGTGTCTTTATACAGGCATCCGTCAAAAATATCGTAATAGGATGACTCCCCTGCAAGCTTAAATTCTGTCAGGCTGGTACATCCCTGAAACGTGCCTCCCGCCACGGATACATATCTTACTACCGGAAACACCACCGATGTCAGGCTGGTGCATCCCTCAAAAGCCGTATCGTTCAGACTACATTGCTGGCTACTTTCCCCATCTTCGAAAGTAATCTGTTCCAAAGCAGTACATTCCATAAAAGCCCCCTCATATATGAAATTTGTTTTGAGTGGGAAATGGATGCTTTTTAAACTGATACATCCCATAAAAGCGTAATAGCCGATTTCTTCCAGGTTTTCCGGAAATTCCACATTTGCCAGTTTCACGCAGCCTTTAAAAGATTCGCGCCCTAGTTTTTCCAATGAATTTGGAAATACTACTTCTTCCAGTTTCGTGCAACCTTTAAAAATATCTTTGGGAATCTCTGTTATCCCTGCCGAAATCGTAACTTTTGTCAGTTCCTGCTTTTTCTCATCAAAAACCTTTTCCGCTATCCCTGTTACGGCAACACCTCCTACTTCGGCCGGGATGGTAAGTTCCCCGCCTGCCCCGTTGTATGCAGTCAGGACGCCCTTTTCATCTACAACAAACTCTTGGGCTTCCGTGCCAGTCCCTCCGTCGCCGCCTTCTGGTGTACCGCCGCTTTCACCGCCTTCTGGTGTACTGCCGCTTCCATCGCCTTCTGGCGTACCGCCTTCTGCACCTTCCCTGCTGTTATCTGGTACGCCTTCCCGGCTCCCGGCTGGCGCATCCCTTAAGACGCCCTCCCTTATGTCCTCCTGGTTCCCGTCTGCACCTTCTTCTTGGCTTATATCCTTAAACTTTTCATCCGTTACCCGGTTTTCTCCAGACAGTTCTTCCAACTGCCTTGCGTCGGACGGCTCCGCCGCCGATACCATGGGGGCGGGGACAAGCAGCGTTGCGCTTAAAAACATAGCCATTAAGCGTTTCCCTAATTTCTTGTTTACCATAACCCATTCTCCTTTCAACTATTATTTAAAAAGTATTTTGGACATTTTATCCATTCGCTACCTACGCTATTATAGCAAATAAAAATTTTGCTTTGGTGGGTATGGGATGATTTGCATTTTTTCTGGTATAAAATGAAGCTGCCGCTTCACAAATTTCCATTCGTTAAAGCGACAGCTTTCTTAAAATATTATTATATTACATCATATTTTTTGCCTCATCTAAAATTTTAAGGGAAGCCTCATCCTTCCCCATCCGTTCTAAATGAATGGTTTTTTGTCTGGTAATCAGTGTAAGCACGTTGGTATCTGTGCCAAATCCAGCTCCTTCTACTTTTAGGTTATTGGCAGCAATCATATCCAGATGCTTTCGCTCCAATTTTCCTCTGGAGTTTTCCTCCAAATCCTTTGTCTCCATGGAAAATCCACACAGAACGCTGTGAATCGCACCTTCTGATTTCAGCCTTCCCAGCTCTGCCAGAATATCCTTTGTCCTCTCCAGCGGAACCAAATCCATGCCTTGTGATTTTTTGATTTTATCCTCTGCAACCTTGGATGGACGGTAATCTGCTACTGCGGCCGCCTTAAAAATCAAATCCATCTGTGACGCCCGTTTCATAACTTCCTCATACATATCTTCGGCTGAAACCACCTTCACCACTTCTGTAAACATTGGCGGTTTTAAGGCTGTGACGCCTGTAACCAAGGTAACCTCTGCTCCTCTTAGCATGGCCGCTTCTGCCAATGCATAACCCATCTTTCCAGTAGAATGATTGGTGATATAGCGCACGGGATCTATGGCTTCCTGGGTGGCTCCTGCGGTAACCAGAACTTTCTTCCCTGCCAAATCCTTTAAAAATGCAAGCTCCCTTAATACATATTCCAACAATACTTCCTCAGAAGGAAGCTTCCCTTCCCCAATATCGCCGTTTGCAAGCATTCCGGTATCTGGAGGAATTATTTCATAGCCAAATTTTTCTAATTTTTTCAGGTTATCCTGTACAATGGGATTACGGTACATATTATGATTCATTGCCGGAGCAACCAGCGTTTTACAAGTACATGCCATAACCGTTGTGGTCAGCATATCATCTGCAAGCCCATTTGCTATTTTGCCAATGACATTGGCGGTAGCCGGAGCAAGCAACACTAAATCCGCCTGCTTTGCCAGGGCCACATGCTCTACCGAAAATTCAAAATTCCGATCAAAGGTGTCAATCAGACATTTATTCCCAGTAAGGGTCTCAAAGGTGGTGGCGGTAATAAAATTCGTAGCGTTTTCCGTCATGAGCACATGTACATTGCAATGGAGTTTTTTCAGCATTCTTGCCACATTGGGCATCTTATATGCAGCGATTCCTCCTGTCACTCCCAGCAATACGGTCTTTCCCTTTAACATATCTAAGATTTCCTTCCTTCACACAAGTATTTATGATAATCTTCCAACACACCTTGGTCTACTGGAAAACCTCGGGGAGATTCCTTATGAACAGGAAATCTGCCCATGCTTTTCATAAGTGGTAATTCTGGAAATTTTATTTGCTTCATCTACAAATACCACCTGGGGCCGGTACTCTTTTGCTTCTTCTGGTGTCATCTGGGCATAAGCCATAATAATAATATGATCTCCCGTCTGTACCTGTCTGGCCGCAGCTCCATTCAGACAAATCATTCCGCTGCCTGGTTCTCCCTCTATCGTATAAGTCTCAAAACGATTTCCGTTTTCAATATCCACAATCTGTACATTCTCGTATTCTAAAATTCCTGCTGCTGCCATAAGCTCCGGGTCTACGGTGATGCTTCCTACATAATTCAATTCTGCTTGTTTTACCACTGCCCGATGAATTTTTCCTTTCAACATCTTCAAATACATGGTCATTCTCCTTGATCCTTTACCGTAAAATTATCAATCAATCTTGTTTTTCCAATATAAACAGCGATAGCTGCCAGGATGGGACCTGTGATTGTTTTCACTGGCTCTAAGGTTTCCGTATCTACCAGCTCCACATAATCAATACGGGCAAGACGCTCTGTTTTGATTTGTTTCACAATGGCATTTTTTATTTTTTGTACATCCTTCTCTCCTGCTTCTATCATCTCTTGTCCCATTGTCAGGGATTTGTGAAGAATTAATGCCGCTTTTCGTTCCGCAGGATTCAGATAGGTGTTGCGGGAACTCATGGCAAGTCCGTCTTCCTCCCGTACAATCGGACATCCAACTATCGTAAGGTTAAAATTCATGTCCCGTACCATCCGGCGGATAACTGCAAGCTGCTGGGCGTCTTTTTCTCCAAAATACGCCCGATCTGGCGTAACAATATTGAAAAGCTTGGATACTACTGTGCACACACCTCTAAAATGGGTAGGCCGTGTTTTTCCACAAAGCCCCTTGGTGAGATGGTCCATATCTACAAAAGTGCAATTGCCAAACGCATACATTTCTTCTGGCTCTGGATGAAAGATCACGTCCGCCCCTGCTTCTTCACAAAGAGCTGCATCTCTGTCAATATCCCTGGGATAACTGTCCAAATCCTCATTGACGCCAAACTGGGTAGGATTTACAAAATCACTGACTACTACTCTGTCATTCTCACTGACTGCTTTTACAATCAGGCTTTTGTGTCCTTCATGAAGATATCCCATGGTAGGCACCAATCCTACCGAGTGACCCTCTCCACGCCACCACTTCACAATTGAGCGCAATTCTTCTATTGTTTTTACAACCTGCATAATTTCCTCCATTCTGTACGGTTATCTGTTTCATCAACTGAAAACAGACAGCCAGTAAGCACATTAGTACAATTTTTCAATTACATCATCATCTATTTTAAAGGTATGTTCCGGCGCCGGGAAGGTCCCTGCCTTCACTTCCTCACTGTATTTGTGGAATGCTTCTTTCATTACTGCACCAACCTCACCGAAACACTTGACAAACTTTGGCTTAAAATCGCCAAACATCGACAGCATATCCTGATATACCAATACCTGTCCATCGCATCCTGCTCCTGCTCCAATTCCAATGGTAGGAATGTGCAATTTTTGTGTCACCAGCTCTGCCAATTTTGCTGGCACACACTCCAATACCACTGCTACTGCTCCGGCATCTTCAATTATTTGAGCATCTTCCAATAATTTTCTTGCTGCTGCTTCAGATTTGCCTTGCACCTTAAATCCCCCAAAAGCATTCAAAGACTGGGGGGTCAAACCAAGATGGGCAACCACTGGAATAGAAGCATTGGTAATGGCCCGAATATGCTCTGCCACTTCCCTGCCTCCTTCTAATTTTACTGCCTGGGCCCGGCCCTCCTTCATCAAACGTCCAGCATTGCACACTGCATCGTATACAGAAGTCTGGTAAGACATAAAAGGCATGTCCGCTACAACCAGTGCATTCTTGGCTCCTCTGGATACAGCCCTGGTATGATGTATCATATCCTCCATGGTAACAGACAAGGTATCTTCATATCCTAGCATCACCATTCCCAGTGAATCCCCTACCAGAATCATATTAATATCTGCTTCATCAATTAGTTTTGCCATAGAATAATCATAAGCGGTAAGCATAGTAATCTTTTCCTTATTTTCCTTTGCTTCCTTGATTGTCACAACTGTGTTTTTCATCGTTCTTTCCTCACTTGCTTTCGAATAGTTGTTTCATAGCTGCATAATTGCGCTTCGGATGCTTTTTCCCTGCAAGCTCCGTTACTATGGTTCCCACTGCCCGGTAAGAGGCCTCCCATTCTGTCCGGTCCATGTGTTCCAAATGTTTCTCAACCGTTCTCCTATCATTCCGCTCAATGGGGCCAGTCAGCGCCTGTGCACATCCACGGTATTTTGCTTTCCCTTCGGTACTGCTTGTACTTGTTTCCTGCTGCTCCCTTTCAAAGATGGACTTTATATTATTTTCCACCAACGGCCTCAGCAGCTCATATGCAGAGTTTTCAGAAATTCCGGCTTCCTTCATCAGCTCCACTGCCATAGAAATCAAACCCACCACCTGATTGCTGGCAATACTTGTGGCGGCATGGTATTTTACTTTTTCCTTGGTGGAAATCTCTACCACCTGGTTAGGCAGTAACAAAAAAAGCTCCTGCATCCTTGCCAATGCTGTCCGATCGCCTTCTACCGTAAAGGCTGCACCTGTTAAATTTTGATAAGCTGTGAATTTATTACTGAACGCGTAAATCGGATGGATGGAACAGACATATGCGCCTGTTTCTTCCCAATTTGAAAATATATCACTTGATAAAGAACCACTAAAGTGGCAGATGACTTTTCCTTTCACATTTTTTTCTGCAATGCAATCCCATACCTTACGAATCTCTCCATCTGTAGTGGTAAGAAAAAGGGTATCGCTTACTTCCATCAGTGCGTCTAATGTCTCAAAATATTCTGTGTCTGTAAATTCCGCGGATTCCCGCCCGCTGCTTTCGGTTCTACTGTAAAAACCTGTGACACATGCGCCGTAACCTTTTACATATTTCCCCAGGGTAGTTCCTACCTTTCCGGCGCCTATGATTCCTATTTTCATAGCTACCTCCATATTTTATCATGGCTGTTATCAAGATGATACAGTTTCTTTTTATTGAATACCGTTCGTCAATAAAGTAACACAAATAAGAAATTTTTACAATAGAAAACAACAGATTGGATGTATAAAATAAAGTGCATAGCCCTTCCTATCTCTTGATATTGAAATGCAAATATTTCCTCATACTTCCAAATTTATATTTCGCCCTTGTTATCACTACTGCCCTATGATAAAATAATAAAAAAGTATGTTAAGGAAGTGTTGTCTATGCCAGCATCTGCCCTGAAAAAGCTCTACACCATCGACGATATCTACGCCCTCCCAGACAATAAACGTGCAGAATTAATCGATGGACAACTTTATAGGATGGCGCTCCCCAGCCGGATGCATCAAACAATCGCTCGGGAACTTTTTTCTTCCATTGATTTCTATATTAAATCAAAAGGTGGTTGCTGCGTACCGCCGGCGTAAGAGAATACTGGATTGTCGACCAGGAGAAAAACCGTATTCTTGTTTACAACTTTGACGCAGAGGATACAGGGGATTATACTTTTGCAGACCCTGTGAAAGCTGGTATCTTTGCGGATCTGTATATTAACTTCTCCGAAATCTCTAAATTAATAAACGTATAAAACAGAAAGGACAAAAAATTATGGGAATGATTGGTTACTTTTTCAGAACAGACGATGAAACACTTGAAAAAATCCGCAACGGCTCCACCGCTGACGTTGTATTCCAGAAGGACATGGAAGATTATCTTCTAGACATTGACAAAACCTGGCATGCCACCCATTTCATTCTAACAGGCCACAAATATGAAAGCGAAGAAGATAATATTTTGAATCCACTAATTTTTGGCGAAACCCCTATCAATGATGATGACCTGGGATACGGCCCTGCCATGTTAGTGAAAAAAGATACGGTAGCTCAAATAGCTGCTGCCTTAGATGAGTGGGACAAAGAGACATTCCGAGCAAAATTCCACATCAAGGATCTGATCGAAAATGAAATCTACCCTGTGAGGAACGATGAAGACGAAGAAGAATTTTTTATCTATGTATGGGAATACTTTGTTTTCCTAAAAGAATTTTACCAACAAGCCGCGAAAGAAGGACAGCATATTCTGACTTTTATTTATTAACAACAATGAATTTCAAAAAAAGACTGCCCAGGAAAGACTTTTCTTTCATTGGCAGTCCCTTGTACTATTTACAGACCATCATTCCTCGGAAACATACTCCCTAAGCTGCTCATTCCAGACCATAATTTTGCAAGCTGTTGAATCTCGTTGTCACTCATCGCAGAATCTGGAACAACAATCCTCTCTGTTTCCTGGAATACAAACCTTCCTGTATATGACGTACCTTCCTTATTCTCTGTTTGATCCAATACGACAACATCCATAGATGGATGTGCCCCGTCTCTTTTTATTTCCAGCACGACCTGATAATCTCCTACCTTCGTTTCAAACTGCCGTCCGCCATCTGGACCCTTCCTGCTTTTCATACCTATAAGCATGCGAAAGCCTTCCCAGAAAGAAAATGAATGGGTATCTTTCAATCCCTTTGCCCGAAATAATTCCGCCAAATCCACCTGAAATATTTGTTCCAGTTGAGTGGAAGAAAGGAATTCTCCATACCCCCATTCTGGCATAATATTTCCCAAGAAAGGAGACTGCGCAGTAAGATTTTCCCGTATGGCATCATACAGCATTTCCACATTCATCAGACCTTCCTCCTGGCGGACATACAATTCTGTGATAGGTTTTTCACATCCTTCCCAGTATATCTCCCCATAAGCCAGGCCCTCAGATGCCCTTCCAGTAATATGAAAAGACATGTCAAGGCTTTCTCCACCACCTAACACCCATGCCAGGGCATACGCAGCTTGCTTCTGCTGCTGTGATAGATTTTCTTCCTTCTGATTCACGGATATTTCATACGAAAACCCCTGGAACTTCGACACATCACGCAACAAAAATGCCGCATGAGCCAGAGGAAATATCCAAACTGCCAATGCTAGAAAAATAACCACAACTACTGCACTAAGACCTGCCACAAGATATCTTTTTTTCATCATTTCCTCCCATGCTAAAAAGGGACTGTTACAAGACAAGAAATAATCTTGCTATTTTTCTGGCGGAATTATCTTGTCCTGTCCGCCCATGTAGGGACGTAATGCTTCTGGAATCCGTACACTTCCATCCTCACATAAATTATTCTCCAAAAATGCAATCAGCATACGTGGAGGAGCCACTACTGTGTTATTCAAGGTGTGTGCAAAATATTTGCCTTCTTTTCCATTTACACGAATTTTCAATCTGCGTGCTTGGGCATCTCCCAGATTAGAACAGCTTCCCACCTCAAAATATTTCTGCTGTCTGGGAGACCATGCCTCCACATCAACAGACTTCACTTTCAAATCTGCCAAATCCCCGGAACAGCACTCCAAGGTACGTACCGGAACATCCAAGGAACGGAACAAATCTACGGTATTCTGCCACAGTTTTTCAAACCACATGGGAGATTCTTCCGGCTTGCAGACTACAATCATTTCCTGTTTTTCAAACTGGTGAATGCGGTATACTCCTCGCTCTTCAATTCCATGGGCGCCCTTTTCCTTGCGGAAACAAGGGGAATAGCTGGTCAAGGTCTGAGGAAGCTGCTCCTCACTTAAAATGGTATCTATAAACTTCCCAATCATGGAATGCTCACTGGTTCCGATTAAATACAAATCTTCCCCCTCAATCTTATACATCATAGCATCCATTTCCGCAAAACTCATAACGCCTGTCACTACGTTGCTGCGAATCATAAAAGGCGGCACACAATAGGTAAAGCCTCTCTGAATCATAAAATCCCTTGCATAAGAAACCACAGCTGAGTGAAGTCTTGCAATGTCTCCCATCAAATAATAAAATCCATTTCCAGCCACCTTCCTGGCGCTGTCCAAATCCAGCCCCTGAAAACGCTCCATAATTTCTGCATGATAAGGAATCTCGAAATCTGGCGTCATCGGTTCTCCGAATTTTTCTACTTCCACATTTTCACTGTCATCTTTCCCAATAGGAACTGAAGGGTCAATAATATTGGGAATGGTCATCATAATTTTCGTTACCTTTTCCTGCAATTCCCCTTCCATTTTCTCCAATTCTGCAAGACGCTCAGCCCCTGCATTCACCTGGGCCTTTACTGCTTCTGCCTCATCCTTCTTGCCTTGTCCCATCAATGCACCGATCTGTTTGGAAAGCTTCTTGCGCTCTGCCCGAAGGGAATCTGCTTCCTGCTGGGTCTTTCGCGCCTGTACATCAAGCTCTATGACTTCATCCACCAACGGCAGCTTGTTGTCCTGAAATTTATTACGGATATTTTGTTTTACTGTTTCTGGATTTTCCCTTAAAAATTTTAAATCAATCATAATTTCCTCCTGACAAAAGGGTATCATATCTTTCGATATTATACCTTGATTATTCCTTCTTCGCAAGTGTTTCGTAATAAATACCCAACACATCCTTAATTTTCACCAGTTTCACAACTCCTACAGGGACAAATCCCTTCTCTGAAACTGCCATGCCCCAAGCAGGAACAAGGCTGTGGCAATCAGAAACAATACTCCATTTTGAAGGGGAAATACCGCATTTTCTTTGATAATTTCCTCCACTGGAAGTAAGGAATAAATCGTTACATATTTTAATTTTTCCAGCTTTTCCCCCATATTGGAAACCATCTGAATCAGAAAAAATACCACGGGAAGCCCTGCTCCCATCAGATAATAGGATTTACTGTCACTGACACAGCAGGCTACAAAAAACACAATTCCTGTCACTGCAGTCTGCAAAAGCCATGTACTGACATTCAGCATAAGATACCTGCCCACCGCAAGTTCTCCAGGAAACATAATTTCACAGCTTACAATTCCAACGATTGTCACCATACCAAATAATAAAGCCGTAAAAAATATCATGGAAAGTATCTGGGTACAAATAATTTTTTTCCTGGAATTGGGCGTAGCCAGAAGGTTTGCCAGTGTGCCTCCTTCGATTGGTCCCATCAAAAGCTTCTGCACCATGATTAAAATAAAAATCAACGGAAACAACAGCATAATAAATCCATACAAATAAATCTGCATCCACTCCAGGAGATTTGCGGCCACCCCTGTCATCCCTACTGCTGCCATCATTTCTGGCAAAGCCTGCTGATATCCGCTCAGCATTTCCGAAAGCTCTGGATTATACATATAAATAATCACTGTAACATACATACTCAACACTGCAAAGATTACCAAAAGCGGCATCCTACAGACCTTCACATTTCTTTTCCACAAAGGAACTGATATCATCTTCCCACCATCCTTTTCTACATACGACACACAAATCATTCTATCCTATTTTCCGCGCACACCCGTTTCATAATACTGCAAAAACAATTCCTCCAGACTCTGGGTTCTTACCTCCAAATCCTGCACGCCATAATCTGCAAATTTTTTGAGAATACCAGGTAAATCACCAGATACGGTAAGCTCTGCCTGATTTGAAAAAATTTCTTCTTTGGAACCTGAATGCTTCCAGATATGGATTTCTGGCTCTGTGAGAAGTTTTTTCACTGCTTCCTGATTTTCAAGTGTCACCCGGTATATTTTTTTTCGTTTTCCTGCCAGAAATTTCATATCCTCCACAGCTACAATCCTCCCAGAACGGATAATAGCTGTCCGGTCACAAGTCTTTTCCACTTCCTCAAAGATATGTGAGGACATCAATATGGTGGTTCCTTTCTTTTTCTCTTCTAAAATCAATTCCACAAAGACATTCTGCATCAAAGGGTCTAGTCCACTGGTAGGCTCATCCAAAATCACCACCTCTGGCTCATGCATAAAGGCATTGACGATTCCAACCTTCTGTTTCATTCCTTTGGACATTTTTTTCATTTTCCCCTGAGGATTAAGTTCAAACCGTTCCATTAGGTCTCTCATTTTTCTTTGGTCTTTCATCCCCTTTAGCTCTGCCATAAACTTCAAAAATTCCAGTCCTGTCATATCCTCTGGAAATGCCAGCTCTCCGGCAAGATATCCCGTTTTTTTTTGAATTTCCTGTGCCTGTTTAAAGCAGTCCATGCCCATGATACGACAATTTCCTTTCTCTGGCCGGATAAAACCCATCAGTTGGCGGATCGTTGTGGTTTTTCCAGCCCCGTTGGGGCCCAAATACCCAAATGCCTCTCCTCTTTCCACTGTAACAGAAAGGTCAAAGACACCTTTTCCATTTCCATAATCCTTCGTAACATGCTCTAATTCCATTACCGATTTTTTACCCATACTTCTCCTTTCTCTCCCCACTTTATGAAGCAATTTCCGTTCTACTCCAAGGACGCTATCAGAAAATATACAAAAACCGTTCAACTTCAATCATAATTGAACGGTTTTGTATTCGGATTTATTCCTATATGCTATTCATGACGCAGAGCGTCAATAGGATTTAAGTTTGCCGCCTTATAAGAAGGCAGAAGACCAAAAACAATTCCAATTGCCATGGAAAATACCACCGCCAGAATGGAGGCTGGAACGCTGATGGCCACCAGTGTACTGGTCATCTTTGAAATCACCTCTGCCAAAGCGATTCCCACCAACACCCCAATCAAGCCACCCAGACTGGTGAGCACTGCAGCTTCAGTCAAAAACTGCCCAAGAATCTTTCCCTTTCTGGCTCCTATGGCTTTTTTCAATCCAATTTCCTGGGTACGCTCTGTCACCGATACCAACATGATATTCATAACGCCAATACCGCCTACCAACAGAGAAATCCCAGCAATCCAGATTAACATTGTATTGGTAGACTGACTAAGCTTTTGGATATCCTCCGCCTGCTTTAGCAAGTCGTCCGCCTTATATTTCAAAGTTTCATCTGAAACATTGATGGACACATTCAGGATATTAGACGCCTCTTTGCCTGCCACAGTCATATTATCCACGCTATCTAACTTCACAATCACCGACTGAGGCTCATCATACCCATATAATACAGGCCAAAGGGTGTCTGGAACATAGACGGCTCCACTGCTGGATTCTGCATAGGTATAATATTCATCAATATTGTTAATGACTGGCTCAAACCGAGAAGATTTGGTGATCACTCCTACAACGATAAATGGCTCCTGCTGGATTTCCACTGTTTTTCCAACAGGGTTTATTCCTTGGAACAACGTATCTGCTGAATTTTCATCCAGCACTGCCACTTTTCGAAATTTCTTATAATCCGATTCACAAAATCCACGCCCTTGCTTAATGATATAATTGCAAGTATCCAAATAATTTTTATCAATTCCGCATACTTTCCCACCTGACATGGACGCATTTTGATAATACACTGCATTATATGTCTCCCTGGAAACATACAAAGAAGCGTTCTCCACATGATCAAGCTCCAGAATCTGCTCTCTGGTTTCTTCGGAAATCACCGGCACTCCATCTGGAATTCCATAATAGTCTACATCATAAGTATTATCCCCTTGATAAAGCTGCACATTTACCGTATTATCCCCTGATCCAATTAAATTCTCCTTAATCTGTTCATTTGTCCCTTTAATCGTTGAAACAATGGCTATAATCGCCGCGATACCTATAATAATCCCCAGCATGGTAAGAAAGGAACGCATTTTATGCGACCAAAGCCCCTGAAAGGACAATCTGATATTTTCTAACATCTGCTTTTCTCCTTCATTTTCTGTCCCCTGATTATTCAGAGTCTTTTATTTTCACGCCTTCCTTCGCCATCTTTCCATATGGAAATGCAATTCTGTCATCCTGGGATAAGCCTGAGACAATTTCAACCGCCTGCCCCCAAATTGTCTTTCCAGTCTGTACATACTGCTTCACCAGCCGATTGTTCTCATCTACTTTCATTACGTATCTCCTGCCATCTTCCTCCCGGATATAGGCTTTTTCAAGATAAATACCGCCCTCTTCTTGTTTGTTTGACATGGTAAGCTCCACATATTCTCCGTTACGAAGCCCTTCTGTATCCTCAATATAGGCAGTATAAGGATAGTAAGACACATTGGGATTACCCTCTCCCCATGCATTGCTGTTGTCCTGGGGATAACTAGAAATTTCTGTAATCTTAGCCTCAAAATTTTTCCCGCTTTCCCAAGAATTGGCATACACAACCTGCCCTACTTCAATTTCTCCAAGCTGCAGCTCACTCAAGGAACCACTAACATACAGCCCCTCAGAACCTGTTACCGTAAGAAATGGCTCTCCACTGGGCGGATCATCCTTATCCCCAACTGACTTTACCACACCATTCACAGTGGCTTTTACCACTCCCTCTGCAGAAACCTTCTTCATCTGCTCCAGCTCCAGCTCTTCTTTTCGTCTGGTCAAATCCAGGTCCCGGATTTCATCTTCTTTTTCCCGAATCATTTCTGCCAGCTCTTGTGCCGTATATCCCTGGGGCTCGTCTGGCACTTCAAAATCATCCGTCTCTTCCGGTATGTCAAAATCTTCTGGTTCCTCTGGTTCCTCTGGTTCTTCTGGCTCTTCTGGCTCTTCCGGTTCTTCTTCTATTATTTGTGATCTGGTTCTTACCAACCATTTAGACTCATCCGGCAAGGTTGGAAATCCACTCTTCCCACTGATTTCCCAAGAGCGAATCAAGTCTCCTGACAGCTTATTACCCTCATGAATCTCCAAGCTAACATAAATAGGATTCTCTTCATCCTGAGAAAGGCTGTTGATAAACTCTCCTAACACATAGCACTCTTTCGTACAAAGATACACAAAGGGCTCTTCCCGTGTTCCCTCTCCTTTATTTGCCGGAAAACCATAGGCAATATAATTGTATGCATTTCCTGTCTTTTCGGGCGGAAGGGGATCATCTACCAATTTCATCACGGGTTCCGGATCGGAATCTGGGATTGGTTCTGGATCGGGATCTGGAATATCTGGTTCTTCCGGCTGGGGAGCCACTGGTTTGGTTTTTTTTAGCTTTTCCAGCTTTTGCTTTGCTGCCTCCAACCTGCTATTTATGGTAGAAACATCCAACTCCTTCATTTCCAATTCCAGATTTGCCATTGTCATATCATAGGAAATCAGCGGATCTCCTGCGGAAACGGTCTGTCCCTCCTCCACAAACACTTCCAATATTGTTTTATCTGAAAGTGCATATACATCCTGTGACATGTCATTGGTTACCATCCCTGAACTGCTAGTGCCATTTTCATAATAATAATTATTCAAATCCGAAACATAAAACACTTCCACTTCCTGACTGTTATTCTGATAATTCTGATATGCTTTTATTCCGCCAAAAACTGCAGCGCTCACAACACCAAGAGATATTACCGTAATTATAATTGCTTTTTTACTCATTCTCTTCCTCCTTGCTGCCTTCTTCTGTTATCATTCCATCGATAATATGCACAATTCGTTTGGCGCGGGAAGCAATGTTCCTGTCATGGGTAATCATTACAATGGTTACTCCCTCTTCATTCAGCTTCTCAAACAGCTCCATAATCTGTTCACCTGATTTGGAATCCAGGGCGCCCGTAGGCTCATCCGCTAAAAGAATCTTAGGATTATTCACCATCGCCCTGGCAATTGCTACACGCTGTTTCTGTCCTCCAGATAACTGAGTGGGCTTGAATGTGATCCGATCCCCCAGCCCAACTCTATCCAATGCCTGAGCTGCCCGCTCTCTTCGTTCTTTTTTCTTAATTCCAGCATAGCTTAAAGGCAACGCCACATTTTCCAACGCTGACTGTCTGGATAATAGCTGAAAGCTTTGAAATACAAAGCCAATGCTGCGCAGCCTAAGGTCAGACATATCTTTATCCTTACACTTCAATACATCCTCCCCTGCAAGCTGATAGGTTCCAGAAGTAGGCCGGTCCAGACATCCGATGATATTCATCAAAGTTGTCTTTCCAGACCCTGAAGGTCCCATAATTGCCACATATTCCCCTTCCTCCACCTGAAGAGATACATCCTTTAACACCGGAACCACCAGCTTTTCCTGCTGATAATCTTTATAAATATTCTGTAAATCTAATATCATTCCTGTCTTCCCTCCGGTTCCTATTCTCCATCCTGGGGTTCTTCATCGTCAACATTTTCCTGGATATCGCTTTCCTCACTGCCTTCTTCTGGACTCTCACTATAAAGCTCACCTTCCTCTGAGTCTCCATTACTGTCATCAAGCCTTCTCCCTTCGCCGCCTAAATCAAAATCACTTTCAGGCGTCATCCCGGCATCACCATCAGAATTCTCCCCATCTTCCGGGAACGTCTCGTCGCCTTCTCCTGACATATCGTCGCCCTCTTCTGACATCTCATCCCCTTCTTCACCTTCTGGATTATACAATGGGGAAGAATAATCTACTTCTGACATATCCGTCACTGTAGCTACACCTTCATACAAGCCCTCCATTGGAAAGGCAATGGCATCTTCCTTTGCAAGCCCTGAGGTAATCTCGTAGGCGCCTAAATTTTCATCATATTCTCCCAATTCAACTTCCCGTTTCTCCAAACGGTTCTTATCATTGGCAACCCATACAAAGGCTGTTTCTTCTTCCTGCACAATATAGGCTTCAAACAACCAGATACCTTCCTTTTGTTCTGTCTGCCCTTCATCCATTTCAATAAAAATATGCTGACCCATCATAAGCCCTTCGCTTGACTCCAATGTCACATAAAAAGGGTACTTTGTTGCCTTTTCTGCACCACCGTCTGACTCATAATATCCATTATTATCATTCTTTTCTTCGTTCTGAGTATCAATCTTGTTGATTGTTCCAGCCCATGTCTGTTCCTCATCAATTCTGGAACGCAAAATCACCGGCTGCCCTTCGGAAAGAAACTGTACGTTTGTTTCAGTGACAGTTCCCTTTACCCGATAATCTCCCACAGCAAGAACCGTCATATAAGCAGTGGACTCTCCCATCATGTCTGATTCCGTTTCATTGATTGCTTTCACTACTCCTGCAATCTTACTGGTTACCACGGCTTTCTCCATTGATTCCTGCTTCTTTTGTATCTCTGCTTTTTTGCTCTCAATATTGTATTCGCTTTGTTTGATGCTGTTTTGCTTTTCCTGTATATCTGCGGTATATTCAAATTTATCTTCTGCAGGCGCTGCATTTCTTTCCTTTGTCAACTGGTTAATCTGGCTTTGGAGACTGCTTATCTCATTCTGCATGCCTTCCAATTCCAACTGTGCCTGTTGTATCTCCCCTTCCACTTCTTCCATATCGTACTCAAATAAAGGGGTTCCTTCCTCCACCATATCTCCCTTTTTCACAAAAACCTCTTTTATTTCCCGTTCAGCGTCTTTATTCACATCCCAAGTTTCCTGTGCTTCAACAACGCCAGAATAACGGCTTTGGCTTCCTGAATTCGCAGAAGTCAGTGATTCTACCGTTTCCACATATACTTTATCTGCACTATTTCCTGACCCGCCATTTCCTTTCAGAAAATACCATGCGCCTCCCCCTGTCGCTGCTACAAATACTACAACCGCTGCGGCAATAATACCCATTTTCTTTTTATTCATGATCTTCCTCCTGGCATATATGTATCCTTTAAAAATGAAACCATCATTTTTCTGCAATATCATAGGCTTCCCCACGAATCGCTCCATAATATGATATGGTTACTTACCGTTACATATCTTATCACAAAACAGTGACAAATCCTAATAAAATTTATTAATATTTTCTTAAATACCCAGATATTCAACCCTTCGCCCAAATATTACAACGAAAACCTCCTGCATACCTACCATATAATAAGTAACAGTTCAGCCCTTTTGTCTCTGAAATAGAGCTTTATTCAAAGGATTTTCATACTGACAGTATAAAAATATGGATGGGTATTTCCATATTTGAGACAAATTTTCCTGCTTTCCCTTCCAAGAAAGGAAACATTCGGTGGATTTCGTGTATTTCCTGCTTCCAGGGATGGAAGAAGTGTATTCCCTCCAATTTCACTGTTAGAGGTTTTCCGCCGCGTGGAAAATTATCATGGAGCGGGGCTGTTTTTCT